>Ga0214473_10000983_pt1 | contig 38789 bp, 38 predicted proteins | sample RVTome_7_FD_203509 | JGI IMG/M metagenome (GOLD analysis project Ga0214473, IMG submission 203509) | Soil microbial communities from uranium-contaminated site in the Upper Colorado River Basin, Wyoming, United States - RVT98D197 | ecosystem: Environmental > Terrestrial > Soil > Contaminated >...
AGTTCGCCGACGCGTCTGGCCGCAGCTGCACCCGCATCGGTTGCTGCTTTGACTGCCGCTACGTCGCCGCGCACGATCGCCGTCACAAAGCCGGCGCCGATCTTCTCATAGCCCACCAACGTTACGTTTGCCGCTTTGACCATGGCGTCGGCCGCCTCAATCATTGCAACCAAACCCTTTGTTTCTACCATGCCAAGTGCTTCTTGCATTCAGAGTGCTCCTTCAGTAATTAAGTCTAGAGTCTGGAGTCTAGAGTCTGGAGTCTAGAGTCCGGGCTCAACATATGAGTCTGGAGTCTAGAGTCTGGAGTCTAGAGTCCGGGTTCAACATATGAGTCTGGAGTCTAGAGTCTGGAGTCTAGAGTCTAGAGTCCGGGTTCAACATATGAGTCTGGAGTCTAGAGTCTGGAGTCTAGAGTCTAGAGTCTGGAGTCTAGAGTCCGGGTTCAACATATGAGTCTGGAGTCGGGTTCAACATAAAAAGTGAAGTCAAAATGGGACCATTAAACCCGTGACTTCCTGACTTCGGCGCCAACTATTTCATTTGACCCAGACTGTTTCTTTTGACTCCAGACTCCAGACTCCAGACTGTTTCTCTAGACTCCAGACTCGCTCCTGCCCCAGACTGTTTCTTTTGACTCCAGACTCTAGACTCCAGACTCTAGACTGTTTCTCTAGACTCCAGACTCGCTCCTGCCCCAGACTGTTTCTTTTGACTCCAGACTCTAGACTCCAGACTCTAGACTGTTTCTCTAAACTCCAGACTCGCTCCTGCCCCAGACTGTTTCTTTTGACTCCAGACTCTAGACTCCAGACTCTAGACTGTTTCTCTAAACTCCAGACTCGCTCCTGCCCCAGACTGTTTCTTTTGACTCCAGACTCTAGACTCCAGACTCTAGACTGTTTCTCTAGACTCCAGACTCGCTCCCGCTGACTGCCTGGCTCAGCAGTTCAACCAGTTCTTCCCGAGTTAGAGAAATCTTACCAGCACCATTGGTGTCTTTGTTGTAAGTTCCCGCTGTAGGCCGGTCACCAGTCGGACATTCCAGAGTGGTCTCGTGCAGGTAACCGCAAGCCTGACAGCGAGCACTCTCGCCAAGATACCCCGCCGCCTCTCGCACATTGATCAACTTTTCAATTGCATCGGCAGGTAGATTTCGCGAACCACCCAGGATTCGAGAGAGAATCGCGATGCGGGCAGTGTGCTCCAATGTCTCCAGGCGGTCAAACGCCTGCCACAGATCACCCCCATAAGCCACTGCCCCATGGTTGGCCATTAACAACGCATTATGATGTTTCACAAGAGGCCGCATCGCATCCGTCAGCTCATCTGTTGAAGGAGTGCCATAAGAAGCCAGCGGCACGCACCCAAGAGTCAGTATCACCTCTGAAAGAATTGGTTGATCGATTGCCAGACCAGCTACGGCGAAGGCAGTGCCATGCGGCGGATGTGCGTGGCACACGGCTTTAACGTCCGATCGCTCTCTATAAATCAGCAGATGCATTGCGATCTCGCTGGAAGGAGTTTGAGTGGTTAGGGCCTTCCCGCTGGCGTCGCAAACAGCCAGAGAATCTTCGGTCATCCGACCCTTGCAGGTCATAGTGGGTGTACAAACTATGCGACCATCATCCAATCGCGCGCTGATGTTTCCGTCAGACGACACGACATAACTGCGTTCATACATCAACTCGCCTATACGGCAGATGTCACGACGGGCAGTTTGTTCGTCCATTACGGGATGGGCCTCAAAGTTCGCGTTCATTTTGCGGCAAACGTTCAAAGTTTAGCCGGCGGCGGCCGCGGGTGACTGCCGGGACCTGGGGTCGCGCAAGAAAGTATGATAGTGATTCGAGAGACGTGGTTAAGTCTACGGTCTTCACCTTTACTCCCAAACGCGGGCTCAACGACGCCGGAGCAAAGTTAAGTACGGCTCGGATACCTGCGGCCATGATCTGATTCAAAACTCTTTGCGCGGCGCGTGCAGGAACTGCAATAACAGCAATATCTATCTCCAACTCTTTTACCAGGCGCTCAATCTTCTTTACATCGTAGACGTGAATGGCGCTGGTTCCAATCCGCTCTCCGATCTTCGTTGCATCATTGTCAAAGAGAGCGACTACTATGAAATTCGATTTATCGAACCCATTATAGTTTGCCAGCGCGGTTCCCAGCCGACCGGCGCCGACGATGCCCACGCGATGAGGTCTATCAAGCCCGAGGATATCGATTATGTGCGCTCGGAGGTCATCAACGTAGTAGCCAACCCCACGTACGCCAAACTCGCCGAAATAACCCAGATCCTTTCTAATCTGAGCCGAATTCAGATTGAATTGCCCGGCGAGAGCTTGTGAGGAAACCGTCTTGATGCCCGCCGCAGCAAGGGTGTTCAGACAGCGAAGATAGACGCTCAACCGGTTAGTCGTCAGTTCTGATATCTTCTCCGACTTCATTTGTATGGACCCGACCAAGTATAGCCTCAATGCGATGTGATTTGTAAGGCCAACAAACAGGAGTGGCAAGCAAGAAATTGCCCGCATTGCCCACGGCAGCGCGCATAAACTACAATCGCCGCGTTTTAAATCGCTATTGAGTCTCGTTTGCTATGATTGCTCATTTAACCGGTACTCTGCTCTCGAAACAGGCAACGTCCGTGATTGTCGAAGTAGCGGGGGTGGGGTATGAAGTCAATATTCCCCTCTCGACCTTTTATGATCTGGAGGAACTCGGCTCAAATGTGCAGTTGCGCATCTACACACATGTTCGCGAGGATGCCCTTCAGCTTTATGGTTTCAAAACCGCTCGCGAGCGAGAATTGTTTCTGCGACTGATTTCTGTTAGTGGCATTGGACCAAAGCTCGGAATTACTTTGTTGTCGGGTATGAGTGCCGACGAGATGATTGCCTCAATACGCACAAACAACCTCGCGCGCTTGACGTTGATTCCGGGCGTCGGTAGAAAAACTGCAGAACGGCTGGTTATAGAATTACGTGACAAGGTAGCTTCGCTCTCTTCGCCAGAGCTTGAAGAGGAATTGGGAGCTAAGCCTGCTGTGGCACTTCCGCCAACAGAGGAGGCAATACGCTCAGACGCGTTGTCGGCGCTCTTGAACCTTGGATACCAGCGCAACTCGGCTGAAAAGGCCATCACTGCGGCGATGGATGAAACAGCTGAACCCACAGTGGAGTCAATTCTTAGACAGAGCTTGCGGAAGCTGGCGAAAGCTTAAGTCCAACCGCGAGAGATAGGGGGTGCGAAAAACATGGAAGCTAAACCAGCTGCGGCGCGCGGAGCACCACTGAACGAAGATGAACGTCAGTTTGAGTCGACAGTAAGACCAAACCGGCTGGAAGAGTACATCGGCCAGCGACAGGTAAAAGAGAACCTCCGGGTTTATATGAAAGCCGCAAGGCAGCGCAAGGAAGCACTTGATCACGTGCTGCTTACCGGACCTCCAGGCCTCGGCAAAACGACCCTGGCCCATATAATTGCCAACGAAATGGAGGCAGAGTTGCGTTCCACTGCTGGTCCAGCCATTGAAAAGGCGGGGGACATTGCCGCTCTACTTACTAACCTCCAGGAGGGCGAAGTACTCTTTATAGACGAGATTCATCGCCTGCTGCCCGCACTGGAAGAAAAACTATACCCGGCAATGGAGGATTATCAGCTGGATTTACTAATCGGGCAGGGCGCCGCCGCGCGCTCGATTAAGCTCGGACTGCCAAAGTTCACACTGGTGGGCGCCACTACGCGCGCTGGTTTGCTCACCGCACCTCTGCGAGGCCGATTTGGCATTGTCTTTCATCTCGATTTCTATCCACACGAAGACCTCGAAGTAATCTGTCGACGATCCTCGGAAATCCTCGGTGTTGCAATTGATGAAGAGGGAGCCCGCGAAATAGCCCGCCGCTCTCGTGGCACTCCGCGCATAGTAAACCGTCTGCTGCGCCGTGTGCGGGATTACGCTGAGGTAGATTATGATGGGAAGATCACTCAGCAAGTTGCTAAGGACGCGCTCAACCGGATGGAGGTGGACACATACGGTCTTGACGAAATGGACCGGAAGCTCCTGCTGACAATTATTGAAAAATTTAATGGAGGTCCGGTGGGTCTGGGCACCATATCAGCGTCCATCCATGAAGAGAAAGACTCGATAGAAGAGATTATTGAACCTTATCTTATTCAAATCGGCTTCCTTGACCGCACTCCTCGCGGCCGCATTGCTACACGCCGGGCTTATAACCACTTCGGAATAGATCCTTCCCCTCAGATCCGGTCGACGCTGTTCGATTCTCATTGAGAAGTTTGATAAGGTGACTTCAAACAGGTCTAAACAAAGTTTCTAAATCTCAAATGCGACGGCTCGCCTCCTTTTCCCGCCATTCTCTCGGCGTTCGTAATCGCGCTCCATGGTTGAGCATGCTGAGCCACTCTTTGCGCGAGTTTCATGAAAAGGATCTGTTCACGTCAGCAGCCGCCATGAGTTATTTCGGGTTGATGGCACTTTTTCCTGCGTTGCTGCTGATGTTGGCCTTGGGTAATCAGATTGCCGCCGCCACGCAATTGTTGAGTCGCGCTGTTGACGTTTATCCCGGTTCGGGACAATTCCTGCGTGACACAATTCGCTCCCTTTCGTCAGTAGGCACAGGAGTCATTATCACCTGTGTGATATTGGTGCTCTGGGCAGGCTCATGGGTTTTCTCGGTTATCGAGCGGGCGCTCAATCGCATCTGGGGCGCCACGTCACGCACTTTCTGGCACGGCCGCGCTCTGACTATCGGCATGATTGGAATTGTCGGACTATTGCTTTCTTCTTCTGTGCTGGTGACTTCTATCCTGATTGCAATGAGAGATATGGCCGGAAGACTCTCTACTCGCCAAATCGAGCGTTACCCGCTGCTGCTCTCGGCCGGCAGCGCTTTCTGGCAAGGAGTTTTTGCAGCATTGAGTTTTCTCATCACAATGACTCTGTTTGTCCTGGTCTATCGTTTCATGCCGAAGGCAGAAGTGACGTTACGAGACACATTGCCCGGCGCAGCTGTTGGTGGAATTTTGTGGGAGATTGCCAAGTACATCTTCGCTTGGACACTAAACTACTTTCACTATGATCAAATTTATGGATCAGTAGGCGCCGTAGTAGCCGTGCTGACCTGGAGCTACGTTTCCAGTTTGATTCTGCTGTTCGGCGCTGTACTCACCGCGGTCTTTCATCGCGAGCACCCCGCCTAGCAACTTCCATGCATATCTCGGATTTTGACTACGAGCTTCCAACAGAGCTCATTGCACAGCACCCGCTCGAAAGGCGAGCCGAAGCGCGCATGCTCGTTGTCAACCGGAAAGAACAGACATGGTTTGATTCTCACTTTGTCGATCTTCCCGCGCACCTGGAAGCCGGTGACCTGTTGGTGATTAACAATACGCGCGTCTTCCGCGCACGTCTGCTGGGAGAACGTGAATCAACTGGTGGGCGCGTCGAAATATTGCTGATTAGAGAACTTGATCCTGCTCACTGGCAGGCCCTCATTCGTACGGGACAGAGACTAAAGAGAGGAGCGCGTCTGGTCTTCGGCGACGGGACGCTACGCGCCGAAGTGCTCGATGATCCCGGCAACGAATCGCGCGAACTGCGCTTCGAATGTGAGGGCGCTTTCGAGGACTTACTTGAGAATTTGGGGCAAGTGCCACTACCTCCCTATATCAAGCGCCCCCCTGGCGGCTGCGCAGAGGATAGCGCCCGCTATCAAACGGTCTTTGCCCGCGAGAGAGGGGCCATTGCAGCGCCCACCGCTGGCCTTCATTTCACGCCGGCAGTTTTAGAGACGCTTCGCTCGCGTGCGGCGGACATTGCGGAGATCACCCTGCATGTAGGTTATGGAACCTTTGCACCAGTTCGCGTCGAGAATGTTGAAGAGCATAAGGTCGGAGCCGAGTATGTGCAGATTAGTGATCGCGCCGCTCAAAGCATTAACGAAACTCGCAGCCGCGGGAAACGCATATTTGCAACCGGTACGACGACAACCAGGGCTTTGGAATCTGCCGCTTCGGCAGAGGGAACTGTCTGCGCTCAGCAGACTGCCGCAACTCTGACCATAATTCCTGGATATCAATTTAAGGTGGTGGATGCTCTGATAACAAATTTTCATCTACCTCGCTCGTCTCTGTTGCTACTGGTATGCGCTTTCGCCGGACGCGACCTGATCCTGAATGCTTATCGCCATGCTATCGGCGCCGGCTACCGGTTCTACAGCTATGGCGACTGCATGTTGATTATTTAGTATTTAGCTAATTCGAAGTGAGGTGGTACACTGTCGGAACTTCCTGATCATACCGGGTTGTTGAAATATCAAATGGCTGTACTTAAGAAGATTCGCTCACGACTTTGGTCACAATCAGAGACGGAACCTTATTCTCCTCCGCCCGAGCAGAACCTGCGAGCGGTGAGCGGGTTTCGCTACGACATCCGGCCACTGACCATTTCTCAACTGGATGAATGCTGGCGGCTGGACCAGTGCTGCTTCGTCGATGGCGAGGCTTACAGTCGCGACACATTTGAGTACCTGTTAACAGCACCTGAGTCTGTTTCCTATCGAGCTGTCAGCGCAGGTGGCACAATGGTCGGGTTTGTAATTGGGCTTGTCGAACCTGACCACACCGGACACGTTACCACCGTAGGCGTGGCGCCCGATCACCGCCGCCGTCATCTGGCGAAACGGCTGATGGCGGAAGTGGAACAGGGTTTCATACGCCGAAGTGTCCGGTTGGTGCGGCTGGAGGTGAGGTCACTGAACACTCCCGCCCAAAGACTTTACGAAACCCTCGGTTACTCAGTCACACAACGGCTGCCGAAATATTATTCTAATGGCGGAGACGGGTTGTTGATGCTGAAATCGTTATCGTTAGGCTGATCTTTGCCTTGGTTCACCCCTTACGGAGTTCTGTCAACACCTGTTTAGCAACGGCTTTTAGAGTATCGAAGACCCCGGTTCCATTCGCAGCAACGGCCTCAATTACCGGCTCTCCTTTTCGCTGCAATTCCGTCGCCAGGTCGTTGACGGGGATAATATGCGGAAGATCCCGTTTGTTTAGCTGCAGCACGTAAGGAATCTTCATCAAATTGTAGCCCTGCGCTACTAAATTCTCCTCCAGATTGCGGAGCGATTCTACATTGGCATCCATTCGCTCCTCTTGCGAATCGGCCACAAAGACTACCCCATCAACGCCCTTTAAAATCAGCTTGCGCGAGGCATCGTAGAATACCTGGCCCGGCACTGTGTATAGATGAAAGCGGGTCTTGAATCCGCGCACGGTACCCAATTCGAGCGGCATAAAATCGAAGAACAGTGTGCGGTCTGTCTCGGTAGCAAGGCTGATGAGCTTTCCCCGCGCCTGCGGGGCCGTAGCGTCAAAGATGTGCTGAAGGTTGGTCGTCTTTCCACAGAGGCCAGGGCCATAGTAGACGATCTTGCAGTTAATTTCCCTGGATGCGTAGTTGATAAAGGTCATAAGGCGCGCCTATCAATTGAAGAGGCTGTCAATGTCTTCGTCGGTGATCTCGGCGAAAGGTGAGTCGATGTCATCGTCCTGTGGCTTAGTTATTTCGGTAATCATCGCCGCTATCTGCTGCGAAATTTGCTTGCTGCGGAGCTTTACAAGACCGAGGCTGGAGCGCTCATCGAAAACTACTACCAGCAGGAGCCGGCCAATCACAGAAATGTGAATACTTTCGCGTTCGCCCTCATGGGAAAGCGTCGGAAACTCTTTTTCTCCTATGAGCTGCGCCATTCCCCCGGTGGCCGCGACGTTGCCGGCTGCTAATGAGGCCAAGCTGGTGGTGTCGAGGTTTCCCACCTCCCCCTGAGCCGCAATCTCCTGTCCATCTTTATCGACCAGGAAGACAACTCGCGCCGCGGCATCCATGCGTAGTCTCGCGAGCACTGCCTTAATCCGGTGGAACTGGTGTTCACGGAGTAAGATTGGAGTGTCTGCCATCAATACAGCTCTCTAAAAAGTTAAGGGTGGGCAAGTGAACCGGCGGGTAAAAGTGATCAACAATCGCATTAGCACTGACTTAGCTTTTGCTAGGCGATCGAGCTTGGAGCAGGCAGGGAAAGAACCCCTCCCGTAATCGAATTGACTGTAACACAGCCAACAATGACCTTCAAGTGTTTTCCTTTGTTGGTCAGCGGGGTGGTGGAAGTTAAAGTTTAGCAGTTAATTACAGCCGCAAACCCCTCTCTCCCGTTGATTTAGAAGCCAACGTATGGTACCCTCCCGCCAGCTTTTAGCGTCTCCTGCAGCATTGAGAGAAAGTGTCGCTTTTCAAGTATGAGTAGTACTTTGAGCAAGGGTTTACGAAGGTCCCCAGCGCGCTCTGCAGACCGCCGGCCCGATGCAGGCGGAGGGCTAAAGAAGCGTCCCGCGAAGGCGAAGGGTGACAGACCAAATGCGACACGAGCGTTAGCAACTAAAACTGCTGCCCGGAAGGTCTCAAAGGCTCCAGCGGCAAAGAAGGCGGTCAGTAAATCAGTCAGTTCTCGCAAGGCAGCAGCAACTAAGACGAAGCAGGCAAGGAAGATGGCTGTACGGCAAGTGGAATCGCGGAAGACTCCTTCGACCCGGCAGAAGAGTATTGCGGCGGTTCCTAGAGTCAAAAAGACTCAAAAGCTGGCGGCCTTGCGTGCTCACCGCCCAGTCGCCCCACCAGTTCCAAGGCAACCAACGATCGATGAGTCTGCCGCTCTGAAGGCGTTTGAGCGTGCCCACAAAGAGTTCAGTCGCGGACGCTTTGGAGAAGCTCGCAATCAATTTCGTTTACTGCTCGACAAGTATTCGCAAGTATCCGAGGTGGCAGCTCGCGCTCGTACGTACCTGGCGATCGCAGAATCTCGCCTGCGCACCGAGAGTATGCTGCCGCGCGATGCTGACTCGCTTTATGACCGTGGGGTTATCGAACTCAACCGCGGAGAATACGTCGCTGCACAGGAAATGTTTGAGAGGGCCCTCAAACGAGAACCAGAGGGAGCACACATTCACTACGGGCTGGCCGCAACGAGAGCCCGTCTAGGCTCCATAGATTTGGCGTTGGAGTCCTTAGAACGAGCTCTCAATCTACAACCGAGCCTGAGAGTCCGGGCTCAACATGATCAGGATCTCACCTCTCTACGTAATGATCCTGATTTTGACAAGCTGGTGTTTCAGCCACGTCTCTGATCTGCCGCCAATTCCCCCTCCTGGACTTTTCTGTTGTTTCAAACGCCCTATCTTTTCGCGTATGATTCTGTCCTGTTTTGCAAAATAGGAGATTAATTTGCAGTTCTCCCTGGAAACCAACTCCGGTATCAATCTTGTGGCGATAGGTGGTGGGACTGGACTGTCTACGCTTCTTGCCGGCCTAAAGCAACTGGTTGGCCGACAGCCAAACGGCGCCACGTGGATAAAGAACCTTTCGGCGATTGTGACCGTGTCAGACGATGGAGGAAGTTCCGGGCGATTGCGGCAGGAACTCCAAATGCTCCCTCCCGGCGACATTCGCAACTGCATGATCGCGCTGTCAGAAGATTCCACTCTCTTGTCCCGATTGTTTCAGTATCGTTTTCGCGGCAGCGGCGAACTTGGCGGACATAGCTTTGGCAACCTCTTCCTGGCAGCACTAACGGAAGTTACAGGAGACTTTGTCGAAGCCGTCCGTCTCTCCTCAGAAGTGCTGGCGAGCAAAGGCCACATCTACCCAGCGACAATAAACGATGTTCGATTGGTGGCAGAATTGGAAGACGGCACGGTAGTCCGTGGAGAGACCCAGATTACCGCTTCGCGTTCTCCAATCCGCTCGTTGCGTCTTGAGCCCGAACAGTGCCTTCCTCTTCCGGGCGCACTCAAGGCCATCAGGGCCGCCGATATCATTACTGTGGGTCCGGGATCCCTTTACACTAGCATCCTGCCGAACCTCCTGGTGGCACGCGTTGCCAAGGCAATTGGCGAAGCAGCGGCGACAAAAGTCTTTATAGCCAATCTTATGACGCAGCCAGGCGAAACGGATGGCTATAGCGCCAGAAAGCATCTGGACACTGTCAAGCGGTACGCTCCCGAGATAAATTTCGATTATGTAATAGTCAATAATCGCCCTGTGGCTGAGGAACAGGCGGCACGCTACGCGGCCGAAGGGGCTTATCAGATTGGTCTCGATGAGGACTTACTTGCTGATGCGGTCCAAGGACAAACCGAGATCGTTCGCGGAGATCTACTGTATGAAGGTGAAAAGGTCAGACACCGTTCCGATCGTCTGGCTCGGGTTGTCCTCGCGTGTCGAGAGCAGGCTCGCCTCCAACCAATCCGTTCGGCCTAATTCATGCGATCAGATCGTCAATCAGACTTGAGCACTCAAAAAGAACGCTTTGACGTGATCATCCTTGCCGCCGGTTTGGGAACGCGAATGAAATCCGGCAAGGCCAAGGTGCTGCACGAACTCGGCGGACGTCCCCTCATCGCACATGTTTGCCGCGCTGCGAGGCAGTTAACACCACGAACTATCTACGTCGTTGTGGGGCACCAGGCGAATGACGTTGAAGCTGCCGTGCGAGAATGCGCGCCCGACGCAAATCTAGAGTTTGTAGAACAAGGTGCACAGCGCGGTACGGGCGACGCGGTGATGGCCGCCCAAGACAACCTCAAGAGCTCGCGCGAGCCCCTGTTGGTACTCTCAGGCGACGTGCCTCTGGTGAAAGCTGAAACGCTCCAACGCCTGCTTGAGCAGCACCAAAGTTCGGGCGCTGCTTGTTCAATTGTGAGCATCAGGCTTGAGAATCCTACAGGATATGGCCGCATTGTCCGCGATGAAACCGGCAAGTTCTTGAAAATAGTTGAGCAAAAGGATGCCAGCGAAGCCGAAAAAGAGATCCGAGAAGTTAACTCCGGTTTCTATTGTTTCGACCCGCCAAGCCTTTTTTCGGCTCTGGAGAAGGTCGAACCAGCAAATAAACAGGGCGAATATTATCTAACTGACGTACCGGCAATAATTGCCAACTCCGGTAAGAAGATTCAGGTCTACTCTCATCCTGGCGCGCGCGAGCTCTCGGGAATCAACACTCGCGCCGAACTTGCTGAATTTGAAAATCTACTGCGCCGCCGGACGATTCGCACTCTCATGTTAGAGGGCGGCGTTACTTTTATTGATCCGTCTCATGCGTATATAAGTGCCGACGCGCGGATCGGGAGAGACTGCATAATTCACCCGGACGTAATGATCGAAGGAGCTACGGTACTGGAAGAGGGGTGCGTGGTTCGTTCCGGCACGCGGATAACAAATTCGCGTTTGGGGCCCAATGTAACGGTCAAGGATCATTGTGTTATTGTCGATTCGGACATCGAAGCCAATTGTTCAGTCGGCCCGTTTGCTCATTTGCGTCAAAACGCGCGATTGGAAGAGGGCAGCGCGGTGGGCAACTTTGTGGAATTAAAAAAAACGCGGTTAGGACGCGGCTCCAAGTCGATGCATCTAACTTATCTGGGAGATGCACAGATTGGCGAGCACACCAATATCGGAGCTGGAACGGTCACTTGCAACTACGACGGCAAGAAAAAGAACCAGACGATCATCGAGGACGAAGTGAAGATCGGGTCCGACACGATGTTGGTGGCCCCGGTCAGAGTGGGAAAGGGTTCGGTAACTGGCGCTGGTTCAGTTGTCATTCATGATGTGCCGCCTGACTCTCTGGTGGCCGGCGTCCCTGCCGTAATAAAGAAGAGGCTCGGCAAGACAATGGGGGAAGAGGGGAACTGAAGCCCTGAGGCTCATTCCTGAATATTGATCTTATGTGTGGAATCGTCGGTTACGTCGGAAATAAACAGGTCGTCCCTTTGATCGTGGATGGGCTACGCAAGCTGGAGTATCGCGGATACGATTCGGCGGGCATAGCCGTAGTTAACGAAGACCACCAATTGGAGATTCGGCGAGCAGAAGGCAAATTGAGAAATCTCGAAGAAGCCATCCGGCTGAATCCACTCGATGGTACTTACGGGATTGGTCACACTCGATGGGCCACACATGGACGGCCCACTGAGGAAAATGCGCATCCACACCGCGACTGCACAGGCAGGGTGGTGGTGGTACACAACGGTATTATCGAAAACTATCTACAACTCAAACAGCAACTTAGCAAAACGGATCACCGCTTTGTAACTGAAACAGACACGGAGATCATTGCCCACCTGATAGAAGAGCACTTAAAAAATGGTAGCGATTTCGAGCGGTCGGTGCGTGCTGCGAGCAAAGAGTTGCAGGGCATCTTTGCGCTTTCAATTATCAACGCTGACGAACCAGACACCGTAATAGCGGTACGCCAGGGCCCACCGGTGGTAATCGGCCTCGGTGATGGCGAGTTTTTTGTGGCCTCGGATATACCACCTATCCTTCAGCACACCCGCGACGTCTTTTTTCTTGGCGATGGTGAGATCGCCATTCTCTCGCGAGACGCGGTCAGGGTAACTGATTTTGAAGGTAATTCGGTTCAGCCTGCTATCCAGCGGATTACGTGGGATCCGATCATGGCTGAAAAAGGCGGCTTCAAGCATTTCATGCTGAAAGAGATCTACGAGCAGCCGCGTGCCGTCCGCGATACGGTGCAGGGCCGGATCTCGCTGGACACAGGTCGTGTCTTTCTCGATGAGATGAAGAACATTACCGAGGCGGACTTTAAGCGAATCAACTCCATCAAAATTGCCGCATGTGGCACCTCATGGCATGCAGGATTGGCCGGCAAGTACATGATCGAACAGCTGGCGCGCATTCCCGTGGATGTCGACTACGCGTCAGAGTTTCGCTACCGTGATCCGGTGATGGATGAAAATACGTTGCTGCTGGTTATCTCACAGTCGGGAGAGACCGCCGACACGATTGCAGCATTGCGGGAGGCTCAGGAACAGGATTCGAAAGTGCTGGCAGTCTGCAACGTGCAGGGCTCGATGATTATGCGCGAGGCCGACGGGACAATCCTTACTCATGCTGGTCCCGAAATTGGCGTAGCTTCGACTAAAGCATTTACCTCGCAAATGGTCGTCCTTTATCTAATCGGGCTTTACCTTGGTGAACTTCGCGGCACGCTCTCAGCGGAAGCGGCCAAACATCATACTCAGCAGTTGGCTGAGCTGCCTGTCATGCTTGAACACTTGCTGAACGAGTCGGACGAGATTGAGGAACTCTCAAAGGAGTTTTTCCGCTCAACCGACTTTCTCTACCTAGGACGCGGCATCAATTTTCCGGTGGCGCTGGAAGGCGCGCTCAAGTTAAAGGAGATTTCTTACATTCATGCCGAAGGCTATCCAGCGGGCGAGATGAAGCATGGCCCAAATGCGCTTATCGATGAGCGGCTCCCAGTGTTGTTTGTCAATACCCGGGAAGAAGGAAACCGGGCTTCCGAACTGCGTTACGAGAAGACGCACTCAAACATAGTGGAAGTGAAAGCTCGAGAAGGAATAGTGATCTCGGTGCTGACCGAGGGAGACACAATGTCTTCCATAGTATCAGACCATGTTATTGAAATTCCGGCAGCCAGCGATCTGCTGTCGCCAATACTCTCCATTGTGCCACTTCAACTGCTTGCTTATCACATAGCTGTGCGTCGCGGTTGCGACGTCGATCAGCCGCGAAATCTCGCGAAATCGGTAACCGTCGAATAATTCAATCCTCAAGCATCTGCTTGAGTTGCTGGGCATTGGTAATTGCGTGGCCGCCTATGTCGTTGTTGAAGTAGGCGTACACATCCAGCCGTTGCTGCCTCCACTGGCGAATTCTTGCAGCCCAACTCTCGAGCTGCGAAGTCGAATATGAACCAGAGTAACCGGCGCCATGAAAACGGAGATAAGTGAACCTCGCGGTAAGCTCGATGGGTGTAGAAGTTCCGGAGAAATCGTATATGCAAAATGCCACGTTCCGGCGCTTGAGCAACTGGTAGACCTCAGGAACATGCCAGCTTGGATCACGAAATTCGAAGGCGTAGCGATGCTCAGCTGGCAGCGCTTTCAGAAATTCGGCGAGGCGCTCCAGATTGAGTTGCCAGCGTGGTGGTAGCTGAAAGAGTATAGGACCAAGCTTCTCGTGTAGTATTTCAGCGCCGGCAAAAAACTTTTTCGTCGAGCTCCTGGGGTCCTTCAGCTTCTTCATGTGAGTGATAAAGCGACTGGCTTTCACTGCAAATAAGAAGCGCCTGGGAGAGTTTTCGCGCCAGGAGTCGAAGGTAGAAAGCGCGGGCAAGTGATAGAAGGTGTTGTTGATCTCTACGGTATCAAACTGGCGGGCGTAAAAAGCGAACATCTCAGGTGCTCGCAGTTCTTGCGGGTAGAATAATCCGAGCCAGTGTTTATAGTGCCACCCCGAAGTGCCTACATGCACTTTTCCGCGCATGGGGCAACTTTAACTCGTAAGGGGTTAATGGTTATAGCGATGGAAAGGGATGGAGGCTGGAAAGAAAGATCGCACACCTCAATGCTATTGGCTTGCGCAGATTTCAATGATGGATCCTTGGAGCGCAGGGGGCTCGGCTGTAGAAAGGATCTGAAGCATCCATCAACTGCCGTTGATGGGATTTTCCTGGGAGCGCGGGGGCTCGGCTGTAGAAAGGATCTGAAGCATCCATCAACTGCCGTTGATGGGATTTTCCTGGGAGCGCGGGGGCTCGGCTGTAGAAAGGATCTGAACGCATCCATCAACTGCCGTTGATGGGATTTCTTGTGATCTGAAAACAGCAACCGACCGGCAGTCGAATTGATTCGTTTGAGTACCCCGTCGAGGAAAACTAAGAGCATGTTAAACCACTGCCCTATACACCTGGTTGATTCAAGTTACGGCTTCCTCTGGCGCTCCTGTTCGAGCAGTCTCTTCTTTCGCTCAATTCCCCAACGATAACCGCCTAAACTATTGTCCGAGCAAATCACGCGGTGACAGGGAACGATCAGGGCCACGGGGTTTGAGGCACAAGCGCGAGCGACCGCCCGCACCGCTTGCGGCCGACCGATCGCTCGAGCAAGTTCGCTGTATGAACGCGTCTCGCCATAAGGAATGGCCCGCAGGTTTTTCCATACCTGGGCTTGAAATGCAGTAGCCTGAATGTCGAGGGGCAAATCAATCACACCCTGCTTTCCTTCCAGGTAATTCAAGAGCTCTTGCACCGCAGGAGCCAATGTAGCTTGATTGCCCTCAATTTCCGCCGCCGGATACTCGGCTCGCAGATCTGCATCCAGCCTCTCATCAGTATCGCCCAGCCGCACTGCACAAATCCCTTGCGCAGTGGCCGCAACCAGCAGCCGGCCAATACCGCAGGCAACGATAGTGTAGTTGATCGTCAGTCCTCGCCCACCGCGCTTGTAAACAGCGGGAGTCATGCCAAGATCCGCACGATTCCGTTCGTATAGTCTGCTGCTGGACCCGAACCCGGCGTCATAGAGCGCCGTCGTGATTGACTTGCCCTCACGAATCTCTGTCTTGAATTTTTGCATTCGAGCGGCCGCGGCATATTGGCGAGGGCTGATTCCCATCAATCTCTTGAAGGTGCGTTGCAGATGAAAAGGGCTGACGCCAAACTCCTCACCCATTCGCGCCAGCGTAGGCATCTCTTCATGAGACAATTCCAAAAAACGACAAACTCGCTGCACCAACACAGCCTGGGGATCACTCTGTGCTTTATCGTTTGGGCGGCAGCGCAGGCAGGCACGAAAACCTGCTTTTTCGGCTGCCTCTGAGTCTCGGAAAAAGGTCACGCTATCCCGCTTCGGTAGTCGTGAGGGACAGGACGGCCGGCAGTAAATTCCAGTTGACTTCACTGCAAACACAAAACTGCCATCCAGACGGGTATTTTTTGTCTGGACCGCCTGCCACCAACTGTCGGGGCTATTTAAGGGGGTCTCGATTTCGCGAGATTTCATATCGGAAACCGTGCTTGATAACAATTTGCTTCACCTCCAGCATTACCCAGAATGAATGAATAGTAAACTCGAGAGAAGAGCCAATCTATCCGAATCTTGCGTCCAAATTGTCAGTGTTGCCGCAAAGAGAAGGCAGCCTGGATGGCGGTAACCTTCATTTTGGAAGCGTCTGGCCATTTTTTGCCCCGAGCGATCTTTTTCAAAACGGAACTATCCTTTAGCTCGTATGATGTCTCTATACATTAGGAGAGGCTCGCGGAGTTCGGAGCGACGATGGCAGAGCTAGAGCCGCCCGACGAACTGTTGGTACTGGCGGCAATTCTTGGGGATTTTGATGCTTTTAATGAACTGGTGTTGCGCTATCGGGCCGCCGTAGTGCGTGTGGCCCGCGCAATCGTTGGAGCAAACGACGCGGAGGATGTTGCACAGGACTCGTTCCTGCTCGCCTTCAAGGCTCTGTCATCCATTGACGATCCGGCAAGGTTCGCAGCGTGGCTCTCTGCAATCACTCGTCATCGAGCCTTGCGGCTTAAAAAGCATGCTCGCGACGAGCAAGTGCGTCACGTGGCGTTGGACGAACTATTGGTTGAGAAGGTCGAAGCGTTGTCAGCCCGTTCTTTTGATGACAATGCTCAAGAGGAAGTGCTAAGGGCTCTGGAGAAACTGCCCGAACAGTATGCCTTGATTATGAAGCTTCGATTTCTGGATAACATGCCCGTGAAGAGAATCGCTGCGTTTCTGGGTATACCGATCTCTACAATCAAGTGGCGGTTGCATCATGGAAAGAAGCTATTGCGGGAAGAGGTCAAGATGCTGGGGGACAAATCATAGACTCTTGGAGTGCGGAGACTTGTCACCGCTTTCCGTTAGTAAGATCTCACCCGAGATAGCGGCGACAAGTCTCCCGCACTCCAAGGAGTTGAGCTTTTCGTTACCCCCTGAGTTAGCGAATGATTGAAAGGAGAGACCGCATGGAACAAGAAACATCCAAACTTCTTAATGTCCTGCGTGGGATAGCGCGAGCAACTGGACCGTGGCGAAAAGCGGATCCCGAACTCGCCAGCTTCTATGTGGGTCAATACAACAAGGTTCTCGCTCGGCTGAGCGAGATCGAGCCTGCAATAGTCCCGGTGTTCACTCCCTTGCGGGAAGATACCTCTGCTGATGTGGCAAGCATCGCCGCCCGCGAACTGCTCGCTTATTTTGAGCCTGACAGGCCGGATCTGTTCGCCTGGTCTTTTGGACGGGCCTTCGCCGTCCGCTGTCGTCCGCGAACCTGGCGCCATCGCTGCTACGCGCCGGAAGGACGTCTCTAGCTCGCTCGAGGGAACTATGGAACGACAAAAAGAACTACCGAAACTGATAAATGTGTTGCGCCAGACTTCGCGAATGGCGCGCCAGTCTGAATGGACCGGAGGCGGCCAGGACACAGCCGCGTACTGCGTTGAGCAATACAATCGTGTCCTCGCCCGCTTCAAAGAATTGGACCCGACCTTAGGCGCCGTCTTTGAGCCGCTGCCGCAAGGAAGCTCTCTAAGTGTAGTGGCGGTGGCTTGCCGTCAACTTGCCGCCTACTATGAAGATGAATTCGGTGGCGCGCGTGGCTTCGGTCGAGCTTATGCCTTTGGTTTTGACCCCAAAGTCTTTAAGGAGTTTTGGGAGAAATCAGCGAGCGAGATTGAAGACCTGGGCGAATTCATTCGTGAGAGCATTGAAGAATGGACCCGCCAAAAGAAGAAGCAGAAATCTTCTCCCCCAAAAGATCAAGCGTGAAGGCGAACTCCGGATTCTCCGGCCGCCAGGCGCTTCCCATTTTTCGGCTGGAAGAAACAATCCACCAAATAACGTTAAAAATTACGAAACGCCTTAGTGTTTTTTCGTGTAAGTTCGTGGATTGTTTTTTTGTCCTAAGCATCAGAGTTCAAATTAAGACAGCACCCTTTTCCCCCCCCTGCCTTTCTTTATCACGAGTAAGAGATTATTATTATCATCTAGACTCGGATAGATGACTGACCTTCTTTCTTCACTCAACGCTGAACAACGTATCGCCGTTGAACATGCTGAAGGCCCCCTGCTAATCCTGGCGGGCGCCGGCTCCGGCAAGACGCGGGTTATCGCCCATCGCATTGCCTATCTGATCGCAGAAAAAGGTGTAGCGCCATGGAATGTGCTCGCAGTCACCTTTACAAATAAGGCAGCCGAAGAGATGCGTCTGCGTGTCGAGAGACTGCTGCGGGATCAGGAGATGCCTGCTTTTCCGCTTGTGTCGACCTTTCACAGCCTGTGCGTGCGCATTCTCCGGCAGGACATCGAGAAGCTTGGAGAAGGTTACGCTCGCACCTTCACAATTTATGATCAGGATGATTCGCTGCGCCTCATAAAGAACTGCATTAAAGACCTTGGTTACGACGAAAAGCACCTCGGCCAACGGGCGACTCAGGCAGCTATAAGCGCTGCTAAAAACCGCGGCGAGGATGTCGATGCTTTTGCGGCACGCGGAGACTACATGGATGAACGTCAGGCGGCCATTGCCCGTGTTTACAAACTTTATGAAGAGCGCCTGCACAATAACAATGCTCTCGATTTTGATGATCTGATGATTAAGTCTGTGCGACTGTTGCGGAATGTTCCCGCAGTAAGGGAGAAATACAATAACAAGTTCAAATACATCCTGGTCGACGAATATCAGGACACAAACAGCCTGCAGTTTGCCCTGATTCGCCTTCTTACTGAGAAGCAACAGAACACCTGTGTTGTTGGTGACGAGGATCAGTCGATCTACAAATGGCGTGGCGCAGACATCAGCAATATTCTTAATTTTGAGAAACAATTTCCCAACACACGTGTTATCCGGCTCGAACAAAACTATCGTTCAACTCAGACAATACTCGACGTGGCGGGAGCGGTCGTAAAACACAATGTTGAGCGGAAGGGTAAAAATCTTTGGACGCAGAATCCTCAGGGTCAAAAGGTCCGCTACTGCCAGGCCTTTGACTCGGAATCTGAAGCTCGTTGGGTCGCCCAAAAAATTCTCGAACATCGAAACGAAGAAGCGGATGCTCGCGCCGCCGTTCTCTATCGTACTAACTCGCAATCGCGTGTCTTTGAAGAAGCAATGCGCCGCTCCGGCCTTCCCTACAATATTGTCGGCGGTTTCTCTTTCTATGAGCGAATGGAAGTGCGCGACGTGATCGCATATCTGAAGCTGGCGCTCAATCCTAACGATTCGATCGCCCTGGAAAGAGTAATCAACAGCCCGCCTCGAGGTATCGGCAAACAGACTCTGGATGATCTACAGCGTCGTGCCAGGGATTTCGGATTAACACTCTGGGAAACGATCGCTCTTGTAGTCGAAAAACCACAGGGGTTAAGTCTGCGCGCGGTAAACGCACTAAAGGTATTTAAAGCGATTATTATTCGTCTGAATGAGATGGCGAACGCAGTACAGACAATGGCTGCCGCCCAAAACTCTTCGCGTGCAGCCAGCGCTTCGTCTGACTCACCGGTTTCCGACATCGTCAAAGCGGCAATCTTCGAAACCGGTTATGAAGCAGCGCTGAAGGCGGAAAAAACCGAAGAAGCCGAGGCACGGCTCGAGAACCTCCAGGAACTCGTTAATGCCGCTGTGGATTACGATAGCGAGGCTGCCGAGGGACTGCGCGACTTTATCGACCACTCGGCGCTGGTTTCCGACCAGGATCAGTACCAGCGTGACGCGCCCGTCACGTTGATGACAGCTCATTCGGCCAAAGGTCTGGAATTTCCGATTGTCTTTATTGTTGGCCTCGAAGATGGTCTGTTTCCTCACTCGCGCTCGGTTGGCAATCCATCGGAGTTGGAGGAAGAGCGGCGTTTATGTTACGTGGCTATGACGCGCGCCGAAAACTACCTGTACGTGACGCACGCAATGAAACGAAGAGTCTATGGCGAGGAGCTAGCCTCTGAACCTTCGCAGTTTCTTAACGAGATGCCGCTCGATATGATTGAGGATTTGTCGCCCGGGAAATCATGGCTCTCATTTTCTCGTGGCTCTACGGCAATCGACTATGAAACTGCTGGGTCCCAGCAGCCTCGCAAAAAGTATGCGGGCAAGACATATGACAGCGTGGAATCGATTGCGGAGTTCTTTAAACTACGGGCCGCGCAACTGGGACCGAGCGCCAGCAGGCCCAGCAAAAAATCGAACTTTGCGAACGCCGGAGAAGCGAATGCAAACAGTCAAAAGAACCGGGGCGATTTTGTGCCAGGCTCCTATGTCCGCCACGCTAAATATGGCCGTGGCCTTGTGTTGCGCCGCGAAGGTGCCGGTGAATCAACGAAGCTAACGGTAAGCTTTCCCGGTTATGGCCAGAAAAAGCTGATCCAGAAATTCGCCAATCTCGAGCCTGATGCCTAACCCAGTTCGTCGACAATCTCATTAGCGTCGAAGAGCTTCCGCAGCACCTCCCGCATTGCCCGGACGTCCACCGAAATCGAGCGATTTATTGACTCGTCATAATCGAAGTTACCCACCAGTGACTGGATGTTGCCATCGAAAATGAGCCCAACCAACTCGCGATCCTTATTGATCGTGGGCGAGCCGCTATTGCCGCCAATAATGTCATTCGTTGAGACGAAGTTGAACGGAGTTGCAGCGTCAACTGCTTTTTGCTTCTCCATCCACCGGGGTGGCAGATTGTAGGGAAATTTATGCTGGAACTGATCAGCCCGCGCATAAAGACCACCGAGCGTCGTAAATGGCGCTACGTGCTTCCCATTCTCATTGTAGCCGCGCACCGCGCCATAAGAGAGGCGCAGTGTGAATGTCGCATCGGGGTACATCCTGGTGCCTTCTTTTTCGAAGAGAGCGCGCGCGATCTTTGCGTAGTTAGCACGCTCTACCGCCACCACTTCCTCTTCATAACGCTTGCGAACGGCGCGTGCTTCCGCGTCAATGCTGCGCGCCAACTCAATCATCGGATCGGTTGAGTCTTCAATCGCCTTACTGCCACCCTGGGCCAATTGTTTGCGAAACTCCGCATCTTTGAGCCTCGTTCCACCTATTAATTCCTCAGCGCGCGCCTCGGGAGTTTTGCCCTTGAGTACTTTCTGCACAAGCGGATGATTGGCGCCATATTCCGCCATCATGAAAGCTAGTGAGTTGGCCAGTTTTCTCTTCTCGAAGTCATCATATACAGGAGCTGTGGAATAGAGACCCAGTTCCAACGAGGCTCTTCGAGCGTCGGTATACTCCGGCAGTCTCTGCTCGTTGGGTTTCTCGTTTTCAGCGGCAAGTCGAACCAATGTGCGAGCATAACCAAACAGCACGGTATTAAAACCAGCAGCAAGGTCGAGGAAGCGACGGTCGCGTTCGTATCCGGCCAAATCTCTCCGCCCTTTTGCTATCGCATCCCAGGCGCCACCGTATTCCTGTTTCTTTTTCGCATCCGTTTCAACAGCGGCGCGCAACTGTTGCTCCGCTCGCTGCTTTTTCGCGAGGAGCTCTTTATCCTGAAGTCCGGCAAGCTGACCCTTGTAGACCTTGATTGCGTTCTCGATACTGTTCAGTTCGTTCTGCGCGCGGCGGGTCTGCTCTTCGCCCTCTGCCATGTATTGCTTCAGCACGTCGCGGCGCGTCTCCAGCATTCGCATCAACAAAGGAATGCTCACGTCCCTCAGCGACTCAAGATGGGCAACTGTGTTGAGGCGTGAAGTGGTCCCCGGGTGTCCCGTTACAAAAACCAGCTCACCCTCCTTGGCGCCTGTCTTGGACCACTTGAAGTAGTTATCAACCTTTAGCGGCTGGTCATTTTCATAGACTCGCACCAGGGACATGTCGATATTAAAACGCGGAAAATTGAAGTTATCGGGATCGCCACCAAAAAAGGCTGCCTGAAACTCGGGTACAAACACCAGACGCACATCTGTGTACTTCTTATAGCGGTAAAGATTATATTGCCCACCCTGATACAGCGTGACCACATCACTGCGAAGCCCAGTAGCCTTGGTCGATTCGGTTTCCAGCGCGGCTATTTGTGCGCGTCTGGCAGCGTTCGCTTCCGCCGCCGGCATACCGCTCTTGACAGCAGCGTTCACCCGGTCAGTCACATCCTCAATACTTTGCAGAATGTTCAGCTCCAGGCCGGGAGCTTTTAACTCGTCAGCTTGCTTGTGTGCCACAAACCCCTCTTTTGCGTAATCCTTTTGAGCGGTACTCAACTCGCCAACAATGTCTTCGACAATGTGGTAGTTCGTGAGCACAAGTCCTTTGGGAGAAACAAACGACCCGGAGCCGCCGTTATTGAAGCGCACGGAAGCGAGCTGAACTGCTTTTAACCAGCCATCAGTCACCTCAAAGCCATACTTACGCTTGATCTCGGCCTTAGGGACGTTGTTGAAAGTCCACATGCCTTCATCGGCGATGACGGGCAGGGTTTGAAGGGTAAACAGCGCCAGGATCAGCGCACACACCAATTTTCGAAATCTCATACGCTTTCCTCAGAGTTGAGTTAGGGAGAATGCTTAGATGCCAGGAATAACTAACGGTTGGATGCGCGGAATGTCAAGGACGGCGAGCCTGAGTAGTTCGTTGCGGTTGACGCGCCTCGCCTGCGGGCTCGACAATTCGGACAATGATCGAGCGCACGACAAAACTACGCAATCAGAGAAGCGGACGCCGCAAACCTCTGACACGCTTCGCACAACAACTGAACGCCGAATGGAAACGACTGGGGCTTCTTCGTCAAGCTGACACTCTGGTGGTGGCAGTATCGGGAGGGGCAGACTCCACCGCATTGTTGCTAGCGCTGCACGAATTGATCACGGCGAAGAAGTTTTCGGTACGGTTGGTAGTCGCTCATCTCGATCACGGTCTTCGGCCAATGGGTAAGAAGGATGCGGAGTGGGTCTCAAAGTTGGCGACGAAGCTGGGTCATGTTTTCGTCACTCACCGCGCCGCCATCAGACAAACCAAGCACTTGCGGAAAGACAACCTTGAACAGGCTGCCCGCCGCAAGAGGTACGAATTCTTGCAGCAGACCGCCAGCGAGCAGAATTCTTATATTGTGCTTACCGCCCACACCCTTGACGACAATGCCGAGACGATTTTAATGCGGCTACTGCGAGGCAGCGCCGCGGAAGGATTGAGCGGAATGGAAGCCGTGCGGCCACTTGGTGGGGATTCACAAACGCTTCTTGTCAGGCCGCTGCTCTCCTGGGCAAAGCGCTCAGACACCCAAGCCTATTGCCGCCTCCGCCGAATAGAGCCTCGGATCGATGAAATGAATGAAGATGAGCGATTCACGCGCGTGAGAATTCGCAAACAGCTGCTGCCACTCATGGCATCATTCAATAACCGGATTGTTGAAACCCTCTCTCGTACTGCGACCTTGCTGAGAGAAGATGCGGCCGTTTTGGCCACCGAGGCCAACGAGCTGCTGCTTCGGGCGATGATTGATCCGCCAGCAGGCCAGAAAATTGCGGCGCTCGACGTTGAAACTCTGGCTCAAGCGCCAGTCGCCATTCGCAGGCGCGCCCTCCGGCGCTGGATCGCTATCGGTTGCGGCGACCTAAGACGACTCGAAATGGTTCACATATTGGGAGTTGAGCGACTACTAGATGGTTCTGTGGGGGGTAGAGTTGCGGAGTTGCCAAATCGGGCACTGATCAAGCGGAAACGGGGTTGGCTGCAGCTACACGTTAAAAACGGTTGAAAAAGCGGTCTCGGACCTCTAGAATTCTTTACCCGCCTGCGCCTGGACCGGCGGCAGGCAGGAGCCGAACAGTGGCGCTAATTTTAACCGCGAAGAAGTGGCAGCAGCGGAAAATCGAACAACGTGAGGCTGAATCGTAAACAGGGTTAGGGATTGAACCCTTGATATTTCCAACTCTTGATTGTCGTATCGCATCAAAGGCTCGAGCGCTTTTTCGGTCTTACTTAAGGCCCATTTGAGCGCAGTAGGTTAAATTGCAAAGAAGCGACAAAGGATGTCGAAATGGGGTATGATCGGCATCGGAGGCTTTAATGACATTGAGTTCCACCGCTAGACAAATAATTTTTTGGTTACTGATCGTAGCTGGCGCGCTTTTGCTCTACAAGCTGGTAAATCCTGCGGGCAGAAACTCGCAAGCCTTAGATCTCACTACGCTGTACGGGAAGATCGAAAGCGGTGAAATCAAACAGCTGACTGTTAAACAGAATGAGACTGTGGCAGTCGATACAAGATCGCAGGAATTTCGAATTCAACTCACAAACGAACAGACCAAGAATGACCTGATTAAGAAGGCCCTTGAATCCGTCAACGGGAAAACGCGCGTTGATAAGGTTGAAGATGAGTCAGGTAGTAGCAGCTACATCTGGCCGATGCTAATCACGTGGGCGCCTCTACTCTTCATCATCGGCATCTGGGTGTTCATGCTGCGACAGATGCAGTCTGGAGGCAACAAGGCATTATCTTTTGGCAAATCTCGGGCAAAACTTCTCAATAATCAGCAGAAGCGAGTCACCTTTAAGGACGTAGCTGGTGTGGAAGAGGCCAAAGAGGAGCTCCAGGAGATTATCGAGTTTCTGAAAGAACCGCAGAAATTTCAGAAGCTTGGGGGCCGCATTCCCAAGGGCGTTCTGATGATGGGCCCGCCGGGAACGGGAAAGACCCTGCTGGCGCGCGCAATCGCAGGTGAGGCGAATGTTCCCTTCTTCTCAATCTCGGGATCAGATTTCGTGGAAATGTTTGTTGGCGTGGGCGCTTCTCGCGTGCGCGATCTCTTCGAGCAGGGAAAGAAGAATGCTCCGTGCATCGTCTTCATTGATGAGATTGATGCTGTTGGGCGGCATAGGGGCGCTGGGTTGGGTGGTGGTCACGACGAACGCGAACAAACTCTCAACCAGTTGCTTGTCGAGATGGATGGATTTGAATCCAACGATGGGGTCATTCTAATTGCTTCGACAAACCGTCCAGATGTGCTCGATCCTGCCCTGCTGCGGCCAGGAAGATTTGATCGTCGCGTTGTTGTTTCACGGCCTGATGTAAGAGGTCGTGAAGGCATCTTGAAGGTTCACACTCGTAAGATACCTCTGGGTGAAGACGTCGATATCAGCGTGATCGCCCGAGGTACTCCCGGATTCACTGGTGCTGACCTGGCGAATCTGGTAAATGAAGCCGCGCTCAATGCCGCTCGTTACAATAAGAAGTTGGTGGCAATGACCGACTTCGAACTCGCCAAGGATAAGGTGTTAATGGGGGCCGAGCGTAAGAGCATGGTCATCTCTAATGAGGAGAAGCGCGTCACTGCATACCACGAGGCCGGCCATACGCTGGTAGGTCTGAAGGTTCCCAATGCAGATCCTGTCCACAAGGTGACCATCATTCCGCGTGGCATGGCACTCGGTCTGACGCAACAGCTACCCGAAGGTGACCGGCACAATTACAGCGAGGAGTACTTGCTGGGGCAGATTGCCATTTTGATGGGCGGTAGAATTGCTGAAGATACTTTTCTGGGCAGTATAACCACCGGCGCTTCGAACGATATTGAACGGGCTACAGAACTCGCCCGTGCCATGGTTTGCGAATACGGCATGTCGGAAATGGGGCCACTTACTTTCGGCAAGAAGGAAGAACAGATCTTCCTTGGTCGCGAGATCGCCCAACACCGTGATTTCTCAGAGGAAACAGCGATCAAGATTGATCAGCAGGTCAAAAAGATCATCACTGCGCAGTATGAGCGCGCCAAAAAGATCATTGAAGAAAATCGTGATGTGATGGTGCGGCTGGCTGAATGCCTGCTGGAACGAGAGTCGCTTGATGGGGTAGAGATACGGCGAATCGTGGCAGGGCTGCCGCTGGATGATCAGCAACCGGTCACGGATCCCGGTGACGAAGACCGACCTCAGTTAAAGGAACCTGCTGCGAAGCAGCCTTTGAAGCCGATACTGCCACCGATAACCGGGGGCAACCCGGCGCCTGCGTAAGCTAGCAACAGGCGAAGCAGATGGCCTAGGAACCAAGTAGGCACAAACCAGATAACCACGAACCAAGTTAGCATGCGTTATCAGTGAGCGGGCAGCCTAGCCCGCTCTTTTTTATGCTCCCTGTTCCCCCGTTCCCCCGTTCCCCCGTTCCCCCGTTCCCCCGTTCCCCCGTTCCCCCGTTCCCCGTTCCCCGTTCCCCCGTTCCCCCGTTCCCCTGTTATCATCCCTCCATGGCAGATTGGCGCGTCGCCGACCGCACACTTCCCATTGGAGCGCGCACGCTTGTGATGGGCGTGCTTAATGTCACGCCTGACAGCTTCAGTGACGGATCAGAATTCCTTGCGCCCGACAAGGCCCTGGAACACGCTGAGCAGATGATTAATGACGGCGCCGACATCATTGATGTGGGCGGAGAATCGACACGCCCCGGCGCCGCAACCATCTCCTGGGAAGAGGAACTACATCGAGTCATCCCGATCGTGGAAGCCCTGGCCAAGTGCTCACCAGTGCCGATCTCAATCGATACCACCAAAGCGACGAGTGCCCGCGCAGCCCTGGACGCAGGAGCAGCAATCGTGAACGACATCTCTGCCCTACGATTCGATTTTCATCTGGCGGATGAAGCAGCAAAGTCAGGTGCAGGCGTCATTCTAATGCATTCGCGCGGCACGCCGGCCACAATGCACCGTTTACCACCGGTCTTTGATATTGTCGAGGAAGTCACCAGCAGTCTTCGAAGCAGCATTGCGATGGCCCAAAGACGTGGTGTTAAGCGCGATTCAATTGTGATTGATCCTGGAATCGGATTCGGCAAGACTCAGGATCAGAATGTAGAGCTAATTGCCAGACTCGATCAGTTGGTGAGGGCATTTCCTGAATTTCCAATACTCATAGGTACCTCAAGAAAATCTTTTATTGGGCGGCTCCTGAACGATGCCCCTGTGACTCAGCGTCTCCACGGCACGATGGCCTCAGTAACGGCCGCGGTTCTATCTGGCGCTCACATTGTGCGCGTTCACGATGTCAAAGCTGCCGTGGAAACTGTGCGAATAGCGGATGCGATAGCTGGGGCAAGGAAAACAAAAGCGCCAGGCAACGGCGAAAGCAATCGGCTGCCTGGCGCTCGCTCGATGGGGAATTAGGCCGTCATGGCTTTGCGATAAGCACGGCTGGCGGCAGCAGTGTCGGTAAATTCGTTAAAGGCGACTATCTTGCCGTCACGAATTGTAAAGACGTGCGCGAAATCGCTGGCAAACTTGCGCCCATTGGCCTTCACGCGCCACTCATACCTGCCGAGTGAGACTACTTTATCTCCTTCGGCGATTGATTCTCGTGGTTCAAAACTGAGTGCCTCCTCAGACTGCGACACGATTTTGAAGAATTCACCTACAGCGGGCCGCCCAGCTCTTTTCCCTCCAAACGGTACATTCTCAATCTCAGGCAACTCCCATTTCACGTCGTCACTTAACAGACTTAGCAGGCCTTCAATGTTGCCGGTTTTGAAGTTGCTGTACGCTTGCTGCACAATAGCCTTGTTCTTTTCGCTCATAAGACCTCCTTAGTTTTATGCGGGGGATTTTTGCGCGCCACTTTTATCGCTCTTCCATGCGGATGTCAAATCACGGGTTTGACGGACCAGGCGGCCCCCGTTCCCCTGTTCCCCCGTTCCCCCGTTCCCCCGTTGACCCCGGGAATACGCTGATGATGAAGTTTCTCCGCTTGTCTGTAATTGTCGTCCCGTTGCTTTTCGTTACCGGCTTTGCCGAGTGTTATAAGCCGGTAACGAAAAACCAGTTGCCGGCCCATATTCGCACAGTGGCCGTGCCCGCTTTTCAGAATAGTGCACTGCGCTACAAGCTCGGTTCGCGTTTCACCGACGCGGTGATTAAGGAGCTGGTGCATAGGGGCCGGGGGCTCCGAGCACAGGGAGATCGTGAGGGCGCAGACGCTGTAATAGAAGGCATAATGAAAAGTTTCGCTTTTTCAGGTGTCCTGCTGGATGACAAGGGTCGCGCCAGAATTTTTGAGGTAACAATCGCCGCCGCGGTGACCGTGAGGGATCAAACGACGAATCGCGTGCTATACGATAATCAAAACTTTGTGTTCAGAGGCGAATATGAGTTCGCCAATGATCCGCGCAACTTCTTCGACGAAGAAGACCCAGCAGTTGAGCGCATGGCTCGAAGTTTTGCGGAAAGTATAGTATCGACGCTAATCAACGCCGTAGAACTGGAAACAAAATGACTACAATATCGCGCGCAGAGCTCGAGCGACAATTGCGGCAAGATCGGCTGAGTCAGCTCTACCTCTTAATTGGCCCCGAAACATACCTGCGTCGGCAAGCGGCGATAGCCATTGCGAATTGTGCATTGCGGGATACCCTGCTTCGGGAGTTTAACGATTCTAGTTTCAGCCTCAGTAGTGGCGCTCAGCAAGCAGTTGCTGCGGCGGAGCAATTGCCCATGATCTCGCCTCGTCGTGTTGTGCGCATCACAGATTTCGCCAAGTTGCGCGAGACTGACGAAGCCGTCTTGATCGATTATGTCTCAAGACCAGTGCAATCAAGTGTTGTGGTTTTTTCTGCTCCGGATCTCGATAAACGGAAAAAGCTCACAAAGGCTTTGCTCGAGCAATGTGTGGTCGTTGACTTTCCTCCGTTGAAGGATGGTGAAGCGAAGGACTGGGCAAAGCAGCGCCTGCGGGAGCTCAGTCTGTCGGCAGACGAGCGCACCTTGAGCGAATTTATCAACCTGGTTGGCAATGACGTTCAGACTCTTTCTTCCGAACTGGAGAAGATGGCTGCGGCAGCCGGAGAAACTAAACAGCTTACCCCAGAATTGATTGACTCGCTCATTGCCCGCTCCCGTGAGCACACGAACTTCGAACTGGGAGATCATCTCCTTGCCCGGAATCGGCGACGGGCACTCGAGACGCTACATCGTCTGCTGGAGTTTGGAGCTGAACCGTTGATGCTGCTCGGGGTGATTGCGGGCAATTATCACCGCCTGGCAATTGCAAAAGAGATTCTGAAGCTGGGCTCGCGTGAGGAGGTGTTTCGCGCGGTTTCCATGCCCTTCTTCAAAAGGGATCATTATATTGAATCCCTTCGGAAGTTTGACGCCGCAAGTATTGCTCGGGGCATTCAGCTCATTGCAGCGGCCGATCTGGCAGTCAAGACTTCGCGGGGAACACCCCGCCTTCAACTAGAAATGCTGGTGTGTGAGCTCACCATGTAAGGGCGACCCTCCCAAGAAACCAGAATCAGGCACCAAGCTGGATTTATTACGGCTGTGCCGCCTGATGTGCCGCGGTGGCTTGCCTCGCGGTAGCTGCCAAGAACGGAGTTGGGCTGCGCCCTTCTGCTTGTCTTAGCCGAAGGGCTGCTCTTGCCCCCACCTCGGTGGCGAATTAGAAAAGCGTCCGCGAGGGAGGGCATAGCCCAAACGCTAGAAGCAAGCTGATCCGCGAGGCGAGCCACCGCGGCACATCAGGCGGCACAGCCGTAACGAGGCCGGTGGTTTCCCTTTGACATTTGCCGGCCTTGGCTGGCTGGTGAACTCCGTGGCCGCCCGTGGTTCCGGTTAGCGCAACCTTGGCGAAACCCGGACAGGCCACGGAGTGTCGCCCCTATAAGGGTTTCATATCCGGCTCAAGCCAGCCGCGTCTTGCCTCTTCAGAATAGAGCCTCTCGCGGCTGTAGTATTCGAACACCAAACCTGAGTCGTTCAAAACCTGAAGCACGGCGTTGGCGCTTTCTAGCAGTGAGGTTTGCTGCACCTTCTCCTCTTCCAGAACCTTACCAACCATCCGCAACCAGAAAATCGTTATGGTCTCGTTGTACTTCCCTTCCTCAACATCGTGATGTTTTAGAAATCGCTTTAGCCCATTGCGTATCATCTCTGTAGCCCCTGAAAGATCTGCCTGGCGAAAGTACCAGACCGCGACCGTCAAATGACTGCTATGCGGAAAGCCATCTTTGGAAGTAGTGCAAAGCTCAAAACCTCGCACTATGTCTGCAATTTCAGCTTCGGTATTGTAGAGGCCCATGATTCTTCTCCTCGCGAATGGGGAAATGAAAAACGACGAGGCGGACCGAGTTATCCGGTCCGCCTCGCCTAAGCCCAAATTCGAGCTATTCTTACTTCGTCGCCGTCGCGTTTGTGCGTTTTGTCAACCGCGCCTTGTAACGGGACGCTGCGTTTTGGTGAAGAACACCCTTTCTTACAGCTTTGTCGATAGTAGAAATTGTCTCTGGCAATAACGCCTTGGCATCGGCGGCACTTCCGGCGCTCAAGGCACTTCGAAGTTTCTTGATGGCTGTTCTGACGCGTGTACGATTGCTACGGTTAATCTGTCGCCGTCGCTCACTTTGGCGCATTCGCTTTTCCGCTGATTTGTGGTTTGGCATTACCTCTCCGATTAACTCAATTTACCTCTATCGGCGCAAGTTGGGCAGTATAAGGTCCTGGAAAAGTGAGTGTCAAGGCGCGGAGCGACGCGTGGTGTCCCAATTTCGGTTCTTGCTGCGCATTCTCAGCGGCCTCCCGGGTGTCGACGGTGTATCGAATTGCGGACAAACGGCCACGCCGCCACACCTAGCTCGCAGAGATGTGCGCGCCAGAATCAAAAACAGGACACTACCTACTTGTTGATGTCGTTTTGATGTCGTTATTTGACACCGCGCAGGCGCTGTAGTAGCGTCACTCGTGCAGCCCATGCGGACCATCCTTCTCACGCCTTGTCGCCATCGCCTCCATTTTCTTCCCGCATAAAAGGAGAGAGTTCCGGCTATTGAAGAAGATTGAACTTCCGCCCAGAGGTTTGGAAACGCTTTTCGGCGTACACGACCAGAACATCAAGTACTTGGAGTCGCTCCTCGATGTGCGCATCGATGCACGCGGGCAGGATGTTTCAATCGACGGCGGTCCAGAGGATGTGAAAACGGCCGAACAGATCCTTGAAGACTTCTCTGAATTGTTCAAGGAAGGCCGGCAGTTCACCGATAAGGAACTCAGAGAGGCATTCGCGCAGATCGCTGAAGACAGGGCTTTCAGTCTGCGCGACTACTTTACCAAAGCGCGATTCAATCCGGCCGGAAAGAAGCAGGTTGCGTCAAAATCCGCCAACCAACGGAAATATATTCAGGCAATGCAGGATAAGGACGTCGTCTTTGGTATTGGCGTTGCCGGTACTGGGAAGACCTACCTTGCAGTTGCCATGGCTGTACAGGCGCTAATGCAAAAAAAGGTGAATCGCATCGTGCTGGCACGCCCGGCAGTGGAAGCTGGCGAAAAGTTGGGCTTCCTCCCAGGCGACCTTCAGGACAAGGTAGATCCCTACCTCCGACCACTCTATGACGCGCTTTTCGACTTAATTGATTACGAGCGGGTGACAAGGCTTCTGGAGAAGCGTGTGATAGAAGTGGCTCCTCTTGCCTTTATGCGCGGTCGCACACTCGCGGACGCCTTTATCATTTTGGATGAAGCGCAGAATACTACCAGCGAACAGATGAAGATGTTTCTTACGCGTATTGGATTTGGTTCAAAGGCAGTGATTACCGGAGATGTGACTCAGGTGGACTTGCCGGCCGGTAAACGCAGCGGACTCATTGAGGCTGAGCGCATTCTATCGAATCTTGAAGGTATCGAATTTGTTTACTTCACTGAGAAGGACGTCGTCCGCCATCAGCTGGTGCAAATGATCATTAAAGCCTACGAAGAACATACCAAGAAGAGTCACATTTAATCGGTTGCACATCGTATTAATTCAAATTCATGCAGACAGTCATTGAAGTCGTGAACCGGCAACGTAAACTCACGCTCGACTGCGATCGCTGGAAGAGTTTCATATCAAAAGCTCTCAAGATACTTCCGGCGGAGAATGCCGGTGTGACGGTAGCGTTTATTTCCGACCGCTCAATGCGAAAGCTAAACCGAACCTGGCGGGGTGAGGCTGCCACTACTGACGTGCTCTCGTTTCCAGCTCGACAGGAAAAATGGGAAGAATCAGAAGGCCGAACTCTTGGTGAAATCGCAATTTCTGTGGAGCAAGCCAGGACCCAGGCAAAGGAGCACGGGTTGACCCTTGAAAACGAGGTTGAACAACTTTTGCTGCACGGCCTGATACACCTATGCGGTTACGACCACGAAACGGATTCGGGCGAAATGAACCGGCTCGAATTGCGGCTACGAAGAAAATTGAATATCCATGGCTAAGATGATGTGCGGGCTATGGCCCTGCCATTTACGATTGACCCTTAAGGATCTAACATTGATTCATCTATGGAGATTGAGATAGCGCTGACGGTAGTCCTGCTGTTATTTCTCTGTCTGTTGGCTACCGTCGACATGGCCTTTGGCCAGTTAAGTGACGTTGGTTTGCATCGATTAACCGGGGCCGCTGAAGAAACACCTGAGGCTCGCTCACGAACTTTTCTTCGGCAGGTGCTCGAAAACAGGCCACGGTTCGGATTTGCTCTCTCGGCGATGATCCAGATTCTGCTCGTCGTGGTCGCAGTCCTGGTAACTTCAATTTCGTTGAATGTCTTTGTTGACCCTCGCTACGTGCTGGTAGGTCTGCTGGCAGGTTTGATGCTCGCGGGAATCTTCCGCCAGCTAATCCCCCTCTTCATCTCGGCGCACAATCCTGAGGGAACACTGCTATTCCTCCTTCCACTCATCCGACCATTCTTTCCCCTGATGGCATTCATAGCCGACCCTTTCCAGCGGCTCTTTGATAGACGCCGAAAAGAGCAACAGCAGGACCGCAGTGATAGCGAGGATGAGCAGGATAATGGAGATGATATTCAGGCTCTGATTGACGTGGGAGAAGCAGAAGGCATTCTGGAACAGGAAGAGGGCGAGCTTATCCATTCCATCATCGAGTTAAGAGCCACACGAGTGAGCGAGGTTATGACTCCCAGGCCAGACATAGTGGCCGTGCCGGCCGAAACCACGGTGCGCGAGGCGCGCGACGTCATCATCGAATCAAAGTATTCACGGCTTCCTGTTTATCGCGACCAGATTGATAACGTCGAAGGCATCCTCTACGTACGCGATCTATTACAATGTTGGCCGGAAGGAAAAGAGGAGGATCCGATCACGCCATTAGTGCGTCCGGTGTATTTTGTTCCGGAGACGAAACCTGTTGCCGAACTTCTGGAAGAGATGCAGAAGGCCCACGCGCAACTGGCTATGGTAATCGATGAGTATGGCGGTGTTTCCGGTCTGGTAACTGTCGAAGATATCCTGGAAGAGATAGTCGGTGAGATTGAGGATGAGGACATTGCGGGCGAGGAACTGGAAGAGATTGTGGAGTCTTGTGAAGGATGCTATGACGTGCTCGGCTCGACTGAGATCGGAAAGATAGAAAGGCTATTCGACATGGAGATCGAGGCCGACGACTTCACAACGATCGCGGGCCTGGTAATCAATGAATCGGGCAAGGTGCCGGTACCGGGCGCGCATCTGGTTTTTCGAAATCTTGACGTAGAAGTCCTCGAAGCTGACGAAAGACGTATCGGTCGTTTGCGGCTAAAGCGGGCCGCATCGGAGAGCCGCGATCAGGTAACCCAAGCGGGATAAATACCCCGGACGTCGTCAACGTAGTTGAATGGCAAAAAAGAGAAGCAAGTTTCTCCGCGGACAAAAAATCGATCCGGCGCCCATCTCTCCGCAAATCAGTATTCGGGAGCTCGTCGACAACGCATTCCTTGCTTACAACGCCGCCAGGTTGCGTGAGGCGTGCCAACTCTTCACCCAAAAGATGCTGGCGCCGGAGGTTACTGTCGGTCTTTCGCTAACGGGCGCTTTGACGCCTGCCGGCCTGGGCATTTCCGCCCTCATTCCACTGATCAAGGCTGGTTTTATTGATTGGATTGTTTCCACCGGCGCCAACCTCTATCACGATACACACTTCGGCATTGGTCTGGCCATGCACCAGGGAAACACTCGCGCTTCAGATATCGTTCTGCGCGAGGAAGAGGTTGTCCGGATCTACGATATTTTCTTCGACTACTCTGTTTTGCTTAATACTGATGCATTCTTCCGCAAGCTGATTGAGGGACCCGATTTCCAGCGAACAATGTCAACTGCTGAATTTCATTTCCTGTGCGGCCGTTACGTTCTGGAGCGCGAGCGGAAGCTCGGAATAAAGGACAAGTCGCTGCTGGCCGCTGCCTACGAACACGCGGTGCCGATATATACCTCATCACCGGGCGACTCATCCATTGGAATGAACGTCGCAGCGAAAGCGCTGGAAGGTAACAAACTCTCCTTTGATCCGTCCCTGGACGTGAACGAGACTGCAGCAATAGTGTTGGCAGCAAAGCGGCGCAGTCGCAATGGGAAAAAGGGACAAGGCCGCTCGGCAGTTTTCATCCTCGGTGGCGGCTCGCCAAAAAACTTTCTGCTACAAACTGAACCACAGATCCAGGAAGTACTAGGTATTGACGAACGCGGGCACGACTATTTTCTTCAGGTAACCGATGCCCGACCCGACACGGGAGGTTTATCGGGAGCCACGCCCGGCGAAGCGGTCTCATGGGGCAAGGTGGATCCAGATCGTCTACCCGATGCTGTTGTGTGCTATGTTGACTCCACTGTGGCGCTTCCGATAATTACCGCCTATGCTTTAGCCAGCCATGCCCCACGCAAGCCACAGCGGCTTTATGAGCAGCGGGAGAAGCTTATGAAGTTGTTGTTAGCTGAATACCGAAAGTCAAAACGACGGTAGCTAGCATTGGAGAAGGTCAATAATCGAAACCGAGGGGACATGCAGGACAACACCAACAATATTCGTATTCGTTCAAACTATGAATGTTCCAAATGCCCCGCTTACTGTTGCTCGATCTACGAACGGGTTCAGGTTACGAAGCGTGACATCAAGCGGCTGGCGAAACATTTCGGCGTTACGCCCGAAGTTGCCACCGCCCAACACACTAAATTGTTTGGCAACGAACGAATACTGCGGCGTAAGGCTGATCCGATTTTTGGGCAGGCGTGCTCATTCCTAAACCCACAGACGCGGCGTTGTACAATCTATGAGGCGCGGCCGCTTGTTTGCCGGGAGTTTCCGGCCAGGTCACGGTGTGCTTACTATGATCTTTTGACGTTTGAAAGAAAGCAGCAAGGAGATCCGGAAGTTCTGCCTCTTGTCAAAATCACTTTCCGGAATGGAAAATGACGATTGGCGACCCCAAAGCAGATTTTCGCGTATCAAGGGCAACCCGGAAGAATTAGCTATCAGCCGATTCGAGTTTCCCGAGGGAAGTATATGAGAGACTTTCTATCAAAGATGATTGGTAAAAAGATTGACGTTTATTGCGGCGGAGCTTCCAGCTTGAGTGGAGAAGTGATCAAGGTGGAAGATGGAGTTCTTCAACTCAAAGACGACAATCAGAAGATGTGTTTTGTCGCTGTAGATAAGATAGTCGTGGTTTGGGACGCTCGCGACGAAGAACACCGGGCTGGCTTTGTTTCAAATCTACTTAACAACCGCTGACCGTTGGAGTGCGAATACCTTGTCACGCATTCCAAGGAGTTAATCTGCTGTACTCGCTGTGGGCAACGGCACGCGACGGAAACCATCGATGCGTGAAAGCCAATAGTCGTTGAAAGGCGAATAGACGACGCCGTGGTGCCGAGAGGCATGATAAAAGCCTTGTTCATCAGCCACAATCCCGACGTGGGCCAGTCTGCTAAAGAACACTAACGTTCCAAATTTGAATTCCTCGTCGGGACTTGCCGGCATAAAGCGCTGCCACAGACTGCGCGCACTAAGTCTTTCAAAGTCGATTCCCGCCGAGCGGAAAGTGCTCCAGACAAATCCTGAACAATCGAAATCCGATGGTCCCGTGCCGCCCCATCGGTAGGCCGCCCCTAACCGATCGTCGATGGCAGCAGCTATCATATCCTCAAATCTTAGAAAGCCGGGGGCAGTGCGATTTCTGACTCCTACCGCCGCTGTTGTGGCCAAACTCCGGTTCAGCAATTCCAAAGCCATCATTCTGGCTTCCGTCTGCTCATTCTGCTGTCTGCGCGCGGAATCGAAGACCGTCTGAGCGCTTGATTGCGCCGAAACCCCCAAGCAGCATAGTCCGACGACTGCAAGGAGCAATTTTTTCGTCAATAACATCGAGGGCACACCTACTTCGGATAACAAAGTTCAAAATAGCTTTTCGGAATTTCTGCGTGAGGGAGTTTCTGGAACTCTGGGCGAATGTTAGAGGCACACCCGTGAGTCTACAAGAGGCAATGTGACTGTTTCGTGACGAATCAGCGCGGTCGACGAAAGCGCACCGAAAGAAGTCACGAAACGGTGACGACGGTTTTCGGAACTGGGGGCAGTTACCGGAGAGTGTTTGATGACAAAACAGAGCGGCGGTCAGAATGAGAGAATCTCACCGCCAAGACTTGGCAATGTGAACGGAAAGCTACAACTTCGACCGATTCGACTCTCTATCGCGAGATGTGTCGAAATAGGTTGAGGGCAAACAGCAATGTGAGTGCGACAGTCATGGGGCAATTCGTTAGGTTGCTCGAAGGCATCCCAATTATAGATAGGCGCAATGCGAGGGCATTTCCGCTCCCAAAACAGCTTTTATCCGACTCTCTGTCCTGAGAGTAGAAAATCGGCAAGTGCCAGCCGTTTGTCTTCTTCTGTGCTTCTCCTATCATCAAGTAGAGTGAGAATCCATAACAGTGCCCGGTTCTTTTCCTCAGCCGAGAGCAATGCGTCTTGATTGATGCTTAGTCTTGCTCTGCCCGCGAGATTCTCCAGTGATGCAGTTCTGGCTAACTCGTCAGTCTCAGCAAACCGTGCCGCCTTAGTAATCCTGTTTATTCGCCTGTAAACCATCCCTTTTGCTCCTTCGTAAAGAGCCTCGGGACCGAGGGGTACATCAATTCCCTTTAGATTGATGGTTGTAAACTTTGCGCGAATCACAGCCAGGTAACCAATGCCGAGAAGCACGGCCTTCAGGACAGGATTCAGTCCCTGCAACGGCTGCAAATCTTTAAGGAGTGTGTACAGTGCCGCTGACGCTACTGCGTTGATAACAATGAACCCCCACCACCACGCCCAGAGCGCCAGACGGCTTGGCACTTTTGCGGGAACATAAAAAGTTCGATCGAGATCGAAAAGCGTTAGCAAGCCGGCAGTGAGGCCCGCTATGGCAAGATCCAATTTTTACTCCTTGCGGCTCACGTTTTGCTGCCGCAGTTGTTGGAGCGCTTTATCAAGTGCGTCATCGAGCGCTTCAGCTGACAAGCTCTCGAGAGCTTCCCCAGCGCTATCCTTCTCCTTTTCGGCTACTGCAACCAGATCTTCCCTGGGGGTCATGCGCAAAGCTGAAAAGGGAGTATCGCCCTGTCTCTCGAGGAGATGGCGAACACGACGCCCCTTGTTGGTCAAAGAAACCATGCGATCTGACTCGTCCAAAACTGCAAAATCCTTGGTTTGCAGACCCTTTAAAATACCCAGAGCCTCGCCCGGCGTGATACGAATTGTCGCCGACAACTGGTGAAGCGCCGTTAATCCATTTTCATCGATTTTGGCTAACACTGATGCTTCCGTTGGCGTGATAGAGTAACGCATAAAAATACCGCTTAACTCACCTGGCCGGCAGATTGATAGTTCAAACCAACCGTAAGGATCTTCTGCAATAATTGATCGTAGGGCACACCTGAATGCGCGGCAGAATCGGCAAAGTCTTCGCCACAGGCGATCTGAGGGTTAGGATTCGCTTCCAGCAGGTAAAACTCACCATCCTCAGTGAAGCGGTAATCCATCCGTGCATAACCGCTTAGAAAGAGATGGCGGTAGATACGCTTGGAAAGTCGCTCTAGATTCTTGCGTTGCTCAGAAGTCAGCTCCGCCGGTTTTGTCTTCACGCCAACACGCTCCTGGTACGCTGGATCCCATTTGACCTTCAACGTCGCTATATTCTCGGCGCCTTCGGGCAATTTTTCCATGACCAGTTCCCACGGCGCATACGTTTGGATATTTTGATTCCCGATCAACCCCACATAAATTTCACGCCCTTTGATGTACTGCTCAGCGATTGCAGCAGTGCTGTTCTGCCTATGAATGAACTCCACTCGCTGCGCCAACTTGTCGTCATCATGCACAATGGAAGCCTGCGCGATCCCCACTGAACCCTCTTCACTAATCGACTTGACCAGCAAGGGAAATTTCAACCGCTTGGGACGTCTTACTTTTCGATTCATCGGGAAAACGCCAAAATTCGGCACCTGAATTCGGTGATATGCGAGAAGCATCTTCGTCAGCGCTTTGTCGTGCGCGAGTGTGAGCCCACGTGGATTACAGCCAGTGTAGGGCTGCCTCATCAGCTCTAGATAACTGACTACATGTTGGTCGTATAGAGGGTAACCATGAAACTCTTCAAGCAAGTTAAATGCTATGTGAGGCTTGTATTCCATCAAGGCATTGCCGATCACATTCAACTGATTATATAGGCCGACTGGATAGACTTCATGGCCCATCTTTTTCAACGTTGAGATCACGTCGAATTCGGTCTTGATTTCGAGCTTCTCTTTCTCCGTGAGGCCGTCGAGAGATTCAGGCGGCAGAAAATCTTCGTGCACAAGCACGATGATCCGGAGCTTCTTCCGAGGTTCGAATTTCATACCGCGATACGATGATAACCCGAATGCAGTACGTTCATCACTTGAACTGTCAGAACAATCATCAGGCGCCGTCGTGTCTCTCTTGGCGGGCTCACCACGCGAAGTCGTAACTCCTGGCACCTGTCAATCATGTTTTTTATCACATGGTCTATAGTGTATTGGTGAACTTCTGTGCCATCGGCGACTATTTGGCGTACTTCCCGGCGCACGCTGCGGATAAAGCTTGCGGCGCTAGGCCGCACTCTGTATTTGGGATCATCGGAAAAGATGCGGCGCAGGTCGCGATC
>Ga0214473_10000984_pt1 | contig 38782 bp, 36 predicted proteins | sample RVTome_7_FD_203509 | JGI IMG/M metagenome (GOLD analysis project Ga0214473, IMG submission 203509) | Soil microbial communities from uranium-contaminated site in the Upper Colorado River Basin, Wyoming, United States - RVT98D197 | ecosystem: Environmental > Terrestrial > Soil > Contaminated >...
CAGACGTCGTACTGTAACAAACTGAAGACATCGTAGCCTTCCAGCCGGTCTCGTCCGTGCAGCTCCCTGAGCTCTATGATGAACGCGAGTCCCGCCACGACCCCTCCGGCTTCCTCCACCAGCTGGATCTTGGCCCGGGCAGTTCCTCCTGTAGCCAGCAGGTCGTCATGGATGAGCACTCTTTGCCCGGGTTTGATGGCGTCGGCGTGCATCTCGAGCGCGTCCGTCCCATACTCGAGATCATACTCGCACCGGGTGACGTTCCAAGGCAGTTTTCCAGGTTTGCGTGCTGCGGCAAAACCTACACCCATAGCGTATGCCAGCGCGGCCCCCAGTATGAACCCTCGGGCTTCCGCCCCAAGAATCAGGTCGACCTGCCGACCCTTGCCGAAGCCGGCCAACTGGTCGACAGCAAAGTGCAATGCTTTCCCATCCTGAAGGAGGGGCATGATGTCGTGAAAGAGGATGCCTTTCTTAGGGAAACCAGGGATATGGCGGATATAGCTGTCGAGTTCCATGTTTCTCCTAGGTGGTGCACGAAGTTGCCGGCCAACACGCCCGTGCCATTGTACGACGTGAGACCGCCTGGAAAGAAGCGCGGTAGAAGAGATTCACGGTTGCTACGGCTGCGGAGAGAGCGCTTTACAGAAGCTTCCGCAACTCCTTATAGAGGAGAAGGTGAAGCAACCTGGAGAGAAGGGCGCCCAGATCTTCCAGCATCTTCTCGCCGTATTCGCGCTTGTCGGGATGGGTAGAGCGCAAAGAAGGAGTGGCCAGTTGCTCGAGCAGCGAGGCCTCCCGTTCGACCGACGAGCTGAGCAGCCTCAAATTGCGCGGTTCAACGCCAAAACGGGCGAGGAGACTACATATCCGGGCGACCTCCAGGTCGCTCTCTGTAAGGGCGGTCCCAACCAGAGCCGGTCGGTCGATCAGCCGATATTCGACGAGCATCCTCAGGAACTGCTCATCTACCCCTGCGGCCTCGCAAGTCTCCTCCCACGTGTACGAGGGCTCTTCACGTTTGAGCACCGGGCCGGCGCGAAGCGACGTAGCCTGTGAAACTAGAGGCTGGCCAAGAACGTTGGTCGTTCCCCGATCCACACGTTGGCGGATGACGTCCAGAGGCAGGAATTCATCGCGCTGGAGAGTCAAGATCGTACGCAGCCGCCTGACATCAGCCGGACTGTACTTGCGATAGCGGCCAGGGGTCCTTACCGGAGATAGGAGGCCGCGATCTTCGAGATAGCGGACCTTGGTGATACTGAGATCGGCAAAATCCATCCGTAACTGATCGACCACCTGGCCGATGGTCAGCAGCCGATCAGAGCTCCCAGCCGAAACCTCGAGGCCGCCCTGTCCGGATGCTCTCACGGGTCCTTTCATGGCTCTGGCTACGTGCCGCCGTCCGGTTCCAGGAAAGCCAGCTTGAACTTGCCTATCTGCAGCTCGTCGCCATCGGACAACCTATGTCGCTCGATGCGTTTCCGGTTCACGTACGTGCCGTTCAGGCTGTTGAGATCTTCCACTAGATAGCCATCGTCATCCCGTATCACGCGCGCATGGTGCCGCGAGACCGTTACGTCATCAAGGAACAAGTCGCTATGGGGGCTGCGACCGATGGTGAGCACGTCACTGTCGAACGCGATGCTCTCTCCTTCCCTCCCTCCGCCCGTGCGGATGAGAAGCACATTCCCCTCGCGCGGGCTCCCGCTCTCGCTAGGGTCCGCCTCGGCCTCATCACGCTCGCCCATAGCGTACGTGATTGTGGTCTCGACAAGGTCCACCGGTGCCAAGCGACTGCCGCACCTCCGGCAGAAAATGGAGTCCTCCGTATTCTCGAAACTGCACGTGGGACAATTGTTCACCGTGCCCACGTCACCCTCTAGTCGGAGCCATCGTCTTCGGCTCCCGGGCCCGTCACCGAGCTGTAGTCGGCGAACTGCTGTCTTATCTCCTGCTCTATCGCCCTAAGGACTGCGGGATTCTCCAACATCCTGGCTCTGGCGACGTCACTGGTATGGTCGGCCACACGGGCATCGGCCAGGATGTCGTCGAAATGCCGCCCGAGGCGGACCTGCTTGACGATGTAACGGACGACCCTCTCTTCCCGCACGTCAACCGAAACGTCGCGGAACCGCTTCTGGATACCGCGAACGGCCTGCTCCATACCATCGCTCACGACGCTCGACTTCTCCCCCGTCGACTCGTTACGCGGCGCCCGCCTGCTCAGTATGTGGCTGAGAGCATCCACGCTCCCATCATTGACTAAGCTCTGGCCAGCATCTTGCCTATCGCGAAGCCTCCGCTCTCTCTCCGCCTTCAAGATGTCGATCTCACCCTGCAGCAGACGCCTACGTTTGGAGAGCTCCGCCTCTTGCCCTTCCAGTTGGTGGATGAGCTCCGTCAGCTCCGTGTCGCCGTACGATTGGATATTGATCAGGCGTTCAAAAAAACTGTCGTCCAAGGCATCCATACTTTCAGTATAGCAGGTGCACCAAAACCGTCAACCTAAGGTAGAGCTATGCAGTCCAGATCCGCGCCTCGTGCCCGAGACAGGACGCTCCTTTCGGTCAGCGACGATCACTATTCTTCTTCAGCGAGCAAGCCCTCGTATTCCTCCGCGGTCATGAGATCATCAATCTCCCCGGGATCACTCAGGCGCACCTTGATGAGCCAGCCGGTCTCGAAAGGGCTCTCATTGATCAACTCAGGCGCGTCCACGACCTCCTCGTTCACTTCGACCACCGACCCGCTCAAGGGAGCATACACGTCGGACACAGCCTTTACCGACTCGACTTCGGCGTAAGGCACTCCGGCGGTGACGTCGGCGCCTACCTCGGGGAGCTCGATGAAGACGATGTCGCCGAGTGTCTCTTGGGCATAGTCGGTGAGACCGAAGACTGCGGTGTCACCCTCTACCCGGGCCCAATCGTGCTCCCTGTGGTATTTGAGGTTCTTAGGGTTCACATGCGCTCCTTTCTTGCCATAATCGGCTGGCGGTCATGATAGCACAGCGATTTTTGTCGCTCGCCCGGCACAGGCGCGCAGCCGGCGTCGCTGCCTTGTATACTCTGGGGACAGAGCGCGAGTATAAGGAGGGTTGCTCGTGGCGCGCCGTAGGGGCCTGATCATAAGCGACGAGCAAATGCGGCTGGTAGACGGTGTTCTCGCGAAACTCCAGCGAGTCTCCGGCTCCAAGTTCGTTGCGCTCGTGTCGACGAGCGGGCAACCCATCACGACCTCTCCCCCGGGCGTCCAGTCCGATACCCTATCGCTGGCTGCCCTCGCCGCCGGTTCATTTGCGGCCACCCGGCAATTGGCGGAAGTGCTGAATGAGCGTGAGTTCACCCTTCTATTTCATGAGGGCAAGGAATCCAATCTCCACGTCGTCCAGGTGACCGACCAAATCCTCTTGCTCATTGCCTTTGGGAGGGAGACCCAGGTGGGTAGAGTACGGCTATACACCAGCAGAGCTCTGGAGGTGCTCAAGCCGATTTTTGAACCTGCCGAAGATAACGCTGGGAACAATGATATGGTCATCGATCGGGAGTACTCGCGCGAGGCGGGCGCCGCTATCGACGGCCTGTTCCCAGAACGTACCGATTGACCTTGGCAGGGGGCTGCACGTGGCACTGATCAACCTCGCGGCGCGCGAGATCAACTATAAGATCGTCTACTACGGGTGTGGTCTGTGCGGCAAGACCACCAACATCCAGCACATCCACCGCCGTGTGAACCCGGCCGCCCGAGGCCGGCTGGTGAGCATAGCCACTGAGGAAGAACGGACACTCTACTTCGACTTCTTGCCCCTTTCATTGGGTGCGGTCAAGGGGCTGCGGACCCGATTCCATCTCTATACGGTCCCGGGACAGTCCTTCTACAACGCTTCCCGGAAACTTGTCTTGCAGGGCGTCGACGGCATCGTCTTCGTGGTCGACAGTCAGGTGTCGCGGCTGGACGAGAACGTGGACAGCTACCTCAACCTTTGGGATAACCTCGCGTCCCAGGGTGAGGACTTAAGTAAGTTGGGCGTAATCCTGCAGATGAACAAGCGGGATCTCGGCTCCATCTTTTCGGTTAGCGACTTGAGCGAACTGCTCAACCATACGGATTCCCCGGTGGTCGAAGCATGCGCTTTGACCGGCGTGGGCGTCTTTGAGACCCTCAAGACCGCCTGCAAGCAGGTCATTGCCAAGAGCGCTCACTCCTAGCCCGGTTTTCCCTCCGCGATGACCGTGTCCAGAACGTCCCTGTAGCTCTCCGCCAGCTCCATGGCTCGACTGTCGTCACCAGCCTCGGCGTAGACGTGGAACCGCGGTTCCTCGGCATCGGGTAGAACCAAGGCCCACTCGGAACGATCAAGAAAGACCTTGATCCCATCCACCAGAGAGACTCGGCCGTCGTGCAGCTTCTCCGTCATGCGGCGCATAACGGTGCCTTTCAGGTCCCAGGAGCACTCTGATTCCAGGTGGGCCACATGCGCGACCGGGACCCGTCCCACCAGCTGCGACAAGGGCGCATCGCACGTAGAGATCAACTCTAGTACTTTGCCCAGGGCGTAGAGCCCATCCATGGAGGGCAGAACGGAGGGGTATATATAGCCGCCGTCGACACTGGCAGCGAAAACAGTGTTCGGCCTGGTGGCCTCCGTCATCAACGCGGCCTTGGAGTACCTAGTGCGACGGATAGTAACACCCGTGGAAGTGACGACATGCTCGCCCAGACGGGTCGCGTGCAAAGGCAAGGCCGCATTGCCTGAGCCTGCCTCTCGGGCCGCTTGCTGCAGGAGGAGAAGTAGCAGGGCCGAGTCGCTCACCAGAGCGCCCCTCTCGTCGACCACATATAGGTATTCAGCCCCCGGATCGAGAATAGCGCCCAAATCTGCTTCCATGGCTCGCACCAGCTCTCCGACTCGATTCGCGGCGACGGGCAAGCTCTCGGCCAACGTGAAGCGGGACCGGACGCGAGAGAACGTGTTAAGGGCGACCGTTTCCACCCCAAGCTTGTCGAGGGTGGCTGAAAAGAAGAACGCGGGTGCCGACGACGAGTAGTCGAGCACCAGCCGGGGTTGCCGGCCCCGGATTGCGACAGTGTTCCAGTTGTCGAGGAGCGAGGTCGTGTAGGTCTCGATCGCCCGGGGGGGATAGACGACCTGGCCCATCTCCTCGAAGGAGGCCCGCCGGAAATCCTCGCGGAAATAGTAATTCTCGATGGCGCGCTCTCGCTTGCCGTCAAGAGGGACGCCGGGCGACTCCGAGAAAAGGATCTCGATCTGCTCGGGATTCTCGAGACACATCTGCACGTGTATCCCCCCGGTCGCATTCCCGCTCTTGATATCGAAGCGGTTTACGGCCAATGGGGCCATGGTGAGGTCGCGGACGTTCACCCCCGTGGAATTGAGGCCGCTGATGATGGCCCTCTTGAAGACCCGACAGACCCGGTGGGTGTCGCGGCTGGTGGTCACATAGGCGTCCTTGTTCATGAGGGTCCCGTACGACATGGCCAGACGCATGGCCATCTCCGGGGTCAAGTCCACGTTGGCCAGACCGCGAACGCCATTACGTCCAAAGAGAGTGCTCGGCCCCCTTGTCTCCCAGACAATCGACGACCGAACGGCGGAACCAGGTTCGATGCTCTTGAAGGGGTAGATCTTGACGTTGTTGGCCACTACTGCGTCGCGGCCGATGATCGTTCGATCGCCGATAACCACGCCTTCCGCAATGTTGGCGTTCTCGTGGACTTCCACCGCGTTGCCGAGTACGGCCCCATTCACTATCGCGCCGGAGGCTAAGTACACATTCTCCCCCAGCACCGATCCGCCCACCTGGGCCCCTGCTCGGACCACCACGTTGTCGCCCAAGACAGTGTGGGAGAGAATGCGCGCGCCCGAATCGAGCCGCACATTCTCCCCAATGACCGCCGGACCTTCTACGTCGTCCAGGCTGTCTAGAGCGGCTCCGTGCCCCACCCATACGTTCCCCCGCAACCTGACGCCGGGTGGAGTCACCCGCACCTTGCCATCGAGCGCATCGCGGTTCGCCTGCAGATACTGCTCCAGGCTGCCGATATCTTGCCAGTATCCGTCGCACACCGTGCCGTAGAGCGGCTTACGCATATCGAACAGTTTGGGAAAGAGATCGTGACTGAAATCATACGGTTGGCCCTCGGGGATGTGGTCGAACACTTCCGGCTCGATGACGTAGATGCCGGTGTTGACCGTATCAGAGAAGACCTGACCCCAGCCCGGCTTCTCCAGAAAGCGCTGAATCCGTCCGTCTTCGTCCACGATCACCACCCCGAATTCCAGGGGGTTCTCGACGCTCTTGAGGGCGATCGTGATCATCGCCTGACGCTGCTTGTGAAACGCCACCACACCGGTCAGGTCGAAGTCGGTGAGAGCGTCGCCGCTGATAACCAGAAAGGTGTCGTCTAGGAGGTCTTTGGCCAACCGGATGGACCCTGCCGTGCCAGCCGGCGTCTCTTCCACCGTGTAGTCGATGTGCATGCCCAGGGTGCTGCCGTCGCCGAAATGGTTACGAATGAGCCTTGGCAAGAAGGCCAGGGTCATGACCACGTCGTTGATTCCATGCCGCTGCACCAGCTCCAGGATGTGCTGGATGGTGGGCTTGTTGACCACCGGTACCATGGGTTTGGGCTGGTTGGAGGTCAGTGGTCTCAAACGAGTGCCTTGACCGCCGGCCATCACGACTGCCTTCACGAGGGCCTCCTACAGGCGACTAAAACGCGGCAAACCCGTAGTACCCATTTGGGGAAATAAACAACAGGAACGAGTCGGGACGGCCGGATTTGAACCGGCGACCTTCCGGCCCCCAGCCGGATGCGCTACCAAGCTACGCCACGTCCCGATGCGAGCACCCAGTATAGCGCGTCGCTCAAGAGACCGCCGGATCACCGGAGTCGGGCGGATCGGAGCGCCGCTTGTTCCAAGGGAACACTACCCGGGGCTCATCGTGTCTCCACAGCCTCCCGAAGTTCCCCCGATGGGCCCACAACACGACGATCGACATCAGGCAACAGACGACGACGTATGGGAGCGGCTGGCGAAAGACAACCGCCATCACCGGGAGAAGTATTGTGCATGTGATTGAAGCGATGGAGACCACGCGACTGCCGAAAAGAAGCAACAGGTACAAGCCTATGAGAATGGCCATTGGGATGGGCATCATCCCAATGGCGGCGCCGGCGCCGGTGGCCACTCCTTTGCCGCCCCGACCCCGCAAGAAGACCGAGTAGTTGTGACCAGTCACGCAAGCGAAAGCCACCAAGACCGTCACCAGGGGAGTGCTCAGATATCGGGCCAACACAACGGGGATTATGCCCTTGAGCAGGTCGGCGAAAAGCACGGCGAGGCCCAGTCGAGAACCCAAGACCCGAAAGGCGTTGGTGGTGCCGGCGTTGCCGCTGCCACGGTGGCGGACGTCGAGTCCCCTGAACAGGCGGCCAAGGAAGACGCTGGGCGAAACTGACCCTGCCACATAACCGAACACTACCAGACCGATCGCCTCAAGCAAGAAGGAGGTACTCACGAGTACCTTTCTTCCTTGCCCTCGAAGTCGATGACCAGGGGTATTCCCCAAAGCCCATACTTCTCTCGCAGCTGGTTCTCGAGATAGTAGGCAAAGGGCTTGTTCACCAGCGCCCGAGAGTTCACCATAATCTTGAAGCGGGGTGGGCTTGTCTCATACTGGACCACGTAGAAAGCCTTGATGGCTTTGACTCCTCGAGTGGCGGGTGGGCGGCTGGACCGTACGTCTTCGAGCCAACGGTTGAGCTCGGCGGTGGGGATGCGGCTGCTGTACTGGCCATGCAACTCACGAGCTAAAGGAAGGATACGATCCACCCCCCTCCCGGTCAGCGCCGAAACGGGTAGCCACCGGGGCTTCATCTGCACCTTGGCTTTGATGCGCGCTGTAGCCATGTCGAGATCGAGTCGAGTGATATCCCACTTGTTGAAAAGGACCGCTGTCGCGCATTTGGCCCGTTGTGCCTCGTAGGCGATCTGAAGATCGAGATCCACCAATCCCTCGCTCGCGTCCACCACGACAAGAGCTACATCGCTCCGTTCCATGGCCTTGAGAGCGCGCAGCGAGCTGTAGTACTCCACATCAGTGGTCGTGCGCTTACCGGGGCGGCGAAGGCCGGCCGTGTCGATAAGGGTAAGAGAGGTCCCGTCGAACTCCACATCGGTGTCGATCGCGTCGCGAGTCGTGCCGGGAACGGACGAGACGATAGTGCGCTGATCACCGAGGAGGGCATTCAGCAGGGAGCTTTTGCCCACGTTTGGCCGGCCTACGATGGCCACTCGCATCGGCGCCGCCGTCTCCACGACATTTCCTTGTGCGGGCAGCGCCTTGACGACTTCGTCAAGGAGATCCCCCACTCCCAACCCGTGTTCGGCCGAGACTCCTAACGGCTCTCCCAGACCGAGTTCCCAGTACTCGTGAAGGCTATCACGTGCGGCCTGGGCATCCTGTTTGTTGACAGCCAACAGCACGGGCACACCGCTGCGTCTCAGCAGGGCAGCGATCTCGTGGTCTTGGGGAGCAATCCCCGCCTTGCCGTCGAGTAGGAAGATGGTCACAGCCGCCTCGTTCAGGGCGATCTGGGCCTGTCGGCGCACATCTTCGCCGAGGGCCGCGTCGCTCTGAAGATCGATACCGCCGGTGTCGACCATTATGAACGTGCGGCCGTTCCAATCCGCTTCCCCCTCCTTGCGATCGCGGGTCACGCCCGACTCGGGTGCGACCACCGCGTCTCGGGTGCCGGTGATGCGGTTGAACAGGGTCGACTTGCCCACGTTCGGGTAGCCCACGATGGCCACGCGCGGTATCGAGACGTTCACGATCCGATCTCCCTCAATCGGCGGACGACTGTCTCGATCTGGTCAGCGGGGGTGGAGGCACCAGCGGTGATCCCCACCACGCGGGCGTCGCGCAGCCACATCGGGTCGATCTCGTCCGCCGATTCCACATGGTAGGTCCGCGGTTGTTCAACGGCACACAGCTCGGCCAGTCGTCTGGTGTTGCCCGAGTTCCTGCCTCCGACCACGATCACTACGTCGACCTCCCGGGCCATGGCCGTCGCGGCGGTCTGACGTTGCTCGGTAGCATTACAAATCGTATTGTGAACGAGCAGTTCTCGCGTGCGGGGGGCCAGATATGCAACCAACTCGGACAGTCGCTCCCGCGATTGCGTGGTCTGGACTACCATGCCGACTCGAAGGCTGGGTAGCTCTTCGGGAAGGTCGGCAGGCGTCTCGGCTACCAGGGAGTCTTCCCCAGCATATGATCGCAGAGCCAGTACCTCGGGATGGTCCCTCTCCCCCAAGATGACCACCAAATAGCCCTCGGCCCTCAGGCCGGCGGCCTTTTCCTGGGCCGAGGTGACGAAGCGGCACGTAGCGTCGAGCACCTGCAGGTCGGCAGCGCACAACTGCTCTTTCATTTCCCTCGGGACGCCGTGTGATCTAAGAATCACGGTCCCCTCGGTGGCCTCACCAGGGCTGGATATCATTCCGATCCCGCGGCGCTGCAGTTCAACAATTACCCCCGGGTTATGGATGAGTGGGCCCAGGGTGTTAACGGGCCCAGGAGCGTCCGCGGCTGCTCTGCGCGCCACTTCCAGCGCTCGCTCCACTCCCCAACAGAAGCCGGCGGAGTCGGAGACGCGGATGACCAGCGGGCTCACGCTCACTCCGCTGAGATGACGGCGAGGCCGCGAAAGGCGTCGGCGAGGCGCCCACTGGCCACCAGTTCCCTCTGGGAGCGAGGTACTCCCTGGTTAGGCAGTTCCAGCGGCGGTCCGAAAGTCACGCGCACGCGAGGTAAACGGAACATGCGCCCGCGCAGCACCTGCCCGGTACCTTCCATGACCACAGGGATGGTTACCACCCCATGCCGCAGCGAAAACAGAGTTACCCCCGGATGGATGTCACCAAATTTTCCCTCGGGCTGCCGGTGCCCCTCCGGAAAGATCCCCAGCACTGCTCCGGCTCCCAGCACCTCGAGTGCTCGTCTTACGGCCTGGCGGTCGGCCTCTCCCCTCGTGATGGGGAAAGACCCGAGCCTGTCGATAACTCGGCCCAGCGGTCTTACTTTCCACAGCTCGGCCTTGGCCATGAAGTGGACCTGCCGGGGCACCGAGACCCCCAGAAAGAAGGGGTCAAGATTTGAGCGATGGTTACATGCCAATACCACCGCTCCGGAGAGGGGAAAATGCTCACGGCCGCTGATCCTCATCCGAAAGAGCGGTCTCCAGAGCGAGGGGATGAAGCAGTAGGCGAAGCGATAGAGAAGCGTGTCCAAAGGACTGCGCACCATGCGGCTGAGAAGCCATTTTGGAGGAAGCGCAGCCGACATTTGCGAAGCGCTATCTTCTGTAACGTTCGGTAGCGGGCGGCCCGAGGAGGGGCGCGCGGCGGATGCCCGCGCGCAAACAAGGTCGATCACCTGCGCGATCGTCAGACCGGTGGTATCGATCTCCACGGCGTCGTCGGCTTTTCGTAGCGGCGCCAATGCGCGACCTGAATCATAGGCGTCGCGAGTAGCGATGTCGGTGATCAACTCGTCGAGGGGTTGAGAGGCGTGCTGAGCCTGTAGCTGCGCCTGGCGCCGTCGCGCCCGCTCTTCGATGGAGGCGGTCATGAACACCTTCAGGTCGGCCTCCGGAATGACGACGGTGCCTACATCCCGGCCCTCGAGCACCACGTTGCCCTTTGCTGCCTCGGCCCGCTGTCTCGCGGTAAGCACGGCCCGCACCCCAGCGTCCGCCGAAACCGCCGAGACGTTCTGCGAGACCAGCCGTCCGCGGATCTCGTCGGTGACCTCCCGCTGCCCCACGAAGACACGGGTCAGGTCATCCGCGCGCTGCTCGAGACGCAGGGGCGTATTTGTCGCCAAAGTCGCAGCTTCACCGATACGGTGGGGTACCAGCCCGGCTTCAAGGGCGAGCAGGGTGATGGTACGGTACATGGCCCCTGTATCGAGGTAACGCATGCCCAAGCGCTTAGCCACCTCGCGGGCTATAGTGCTCTTGCCGGACCCTGCCGGGCCATCGATCGCGATGATCACGATCCCCCCTCTACCCCGACCGTTCGCGTGTTTCAGCTATCCAGGAGCCACCCAACGAAGAAAGCGCGCCGGTGAAACCAGGGTACGAGACGGAGATGCAGTCCACGTCGTCGACTCGTACCCCTTCCTTTGAGGCGGCCCCGGCAATGGCGCCCACCATGGCCATGCGGTGGTCGGCGCTGGCATGGATGGCGCCTCCCCTCCACCCTCTCGGGTCACCCACGACGTCCATGCCGTCAGAGTGTTCGGTCACCTCGACACCCAGGGCGCGCAGGTTCGCGGTCATGGTGCGCAGACGGTCGCTCTCCTTTGCCCGCAACTCCGCGGCCCCGCGCAGACAGGAGGTTCCCTTGGCTTTAGCCGCGGCCAGAAGAAACAGGGGTAGCTCATCGATGAGGTCGGGGACTTCGGAGGCGCCGACGTCAGTCGCGGCCAAAGCGGAGCTGCGGGCGGTGATCCGTCCCTCAGGTTCGGGCCCCAGGGTGTCGGACGACTCGACGCAACAATCAGCACCCATCCGCCGGAGCACCGCCAGCAGACCGGTGCGGGACGGGTTGAGGCCGCTGTTCTCGATGATCACTTCGGAATCCGGCGTGAGCAAAGCCGCCACCAAGAAGAAGGCGGCGGAACTGAAGTCGCCGGGGACCGGGAGAACGTCCATCTTGAGGCCGCTCGCGGGCCAGACCCGCACGTCCCCTGGACCGCCCGCGGGGCCTTCACGCTCGACGCGGCCACCTGCGTACCGGATCAGGCGCTCGGTGTGGTCGCGCGAGGGAGCAGGCTCGCGCACCGTAGTATGTCCGGCGGCGCGTAGGCCGGCCAACAGCAGGCAAGACTTGACTTGTGCCGACGCGACAGCCATACGATGTGTAATGCCCCGTAGCTCACCGCCTCGGATAGCGAGCGGCGGCAGCGTGCCCGCCTGGCGACCCACCACGGAAGCACCCATCTCCGCCAGAGGTTCGATGACGCGCGCCATGGGCCGGCGACGGATACTCGCGTCGCCCGTCAGCACGCAGAGAAAGGCCCTAGACGCGACCAGGCCGGGCAGGAGCCGGATCAGGGTTCCTGAGTTGCCAACGTGGATCACGTCCTCGGGCTCTGACAGGCCCTCCCAGCCGCGCCCGCGAACCACCAGCCTGTCAGCGTACTCCTGAACTTCCACTCCCAGAGCCCGCGCCGCCGCCACTGTGGCCAAGGTATCCGCGGACCGCAGGAACCCGGTGACGGTCACGGGGCCGTCGTTCACCGCTCCCATCAGCACCGCGCGGTGGGACACCGACTTGTCCCCGGGCACGCGGAGCGTCCCGCGCAGCCCGTTCGCCGCCGGAAGAAAGAGACTGCCGGTCTGCGCGTCCTCACTCATCGACGCCGCCCTTATTCACTGCCCTCCCCCGGGAAACTGACTACTGTTGGGTAGCCGAGACTATCAAGGAGGGCGCTTGTCACCTCCGCCGTGTCCTTTCCGGCTATGAAGAGCACCAAATCGCCGCCCACGCTGCGACTCACGTGGTGCAAGGTGAGGTCCTCGATATTGATCTGAGCGTCGCCCAGGGCAGCCATCACCTTAGACAGCACCCCCGGCTGGTCGGGGATGCGCACTGTAACCTTGAACAGCGTCTGGGGACTGATGTCTTCGAACTCGAGCAACTCCTCCCGGAAGGTGGCGGCGGAATCGATCGCTCCGGCGATGCCCGATTCATCGCCATCCTCGAGGAAGGCGCGGAACTCGCCTAATTCCGCTGTCAACACGCGGAGCGAGTCGGCGAGAGCCTCTCGGTTCTCCAAAAAGATATCGCGCCACATGGGCGGGTTGGCGCCCGCCACCCGGGTAAGGTCTTTGAAGCTGGGGCCCACGCAATGGAGAGCCCTCTTACCCCCTACCTGAAACCCGCCGGCGTGCCCCATGAGTACGTTGGCCAGGACATGGGGCACGTGGCTGACGACGGCCATAATTCGATCGTGGGCCACGGCGTCGATGTGAGTGGGTCGGGCCCCCAGGTCCAGGACGAAGTGCTGGAGCATCTCGTAAAGCTTCGGGAAGGCTGCTCCTGTGGGACACAGGAAGTATGTGGCTCCCTCGAAAAGGTCCGCTCGGGAGTATCGGACTCCCGAATCGGCAGCTCCACAGATGGGGTGGCCGCCGATGAAAAGAGAGCGGGCGCCCGGGGAGAGGCTGCGGATGATGGCCGACTTCGTGCTCCCCGTGTCTGTGATGAGTCGAGGCCTGGGCTCGGCGGTCGCGCACTCTTCGACCAACGCGGGTATGCTTCGCACAGGGGTCGACACCATAACCAGGTCCGCATAGGCCGCAGCCTCGGCGGCGCTGGCGGCCGCTTCGGTGATAATGCCCTCCTGCAAGGCAGTGTCGAGAGCCGCAGGATCGGCATCGAAACCCACCACGGCGTCCACGTCGGCCCGGGCTCGGGCCGCCAGAGCCACGCTGCCCCCCATCATCCCCACGCCGATAACGGCCAGACGGTGCACGCCGCTATGCATGCGGGTCTCAGCCATGCGCATTACCCCAGGGTCTTGCCGGCCCAGGAGACGATCTCCCGGATACGGGAGGCCACCCGGGCGAATTGAGCGGGATCGAGCGACTGCGCCCCATCCGACAGGGCGGTTTCCGGAGTGGGATGCATCTCGATCATCAAACCATCGGCGCCGGCAGCGATGGCGGCCAGGCACAGAGGTTCGACCAGGTCTACCTTCCCTGCGGCGTGGCTCGGATCGACAACCACCGGAAGATGACTGCGCTGCTTGATGATGGGGACGGCAGATATGTCCAGGGTGTTGCGGGTGGCCGTCTCGAAGGTGCGAATCCCACGCTCGCACAGGATCACGCGGTCGTTGCCTTCTTTGACGATGTACTCGGCCGCCATCAGCAGCTCGTCGATGGTCGCGGCCAGCCCCCGTTTGAGCAAGACCGGTCGGTCCGCTTCACCCACCGCAGACAGTAGCTGAAAGTTCTGCATGTTCCTGGCCCCGATCTGGATGATGTCGGAGTAGGCAGCCACATCCTCCAGATGCCGGGGGTCCATGAGTTCGGTCACGATCGGCAGCCCGCTGGCCTCGCGGGCTTCGGCCAGTATCTCCAGTCCCTCCACACCAAGACCCTGGAAAGCGTACGGCGACGTCCGCGGCTTAAAAGCGCCTCCACGCAGCATAGTCGCTCCCCCTTCCTTGGCGGCTCGAGCAGCCTCCAGCAGCTGCTCGCGGCTCTCCACCGAGCAGGGACCCGCGATCAGGGCCACGTGTCCTCCCCCCAGACTGGTGCCGCGCACAGTGATCACCGTGTCGGAGCGGCGGAATTCGCGGCTTACTAGCTTGTAAGGCCGCAGAATTGGAAGGACCTTATCGACACCCGGATAGGCCTCCAACGGCAGTCCGGCGATCACCTCTCGCTCGCCCATGACGGCGATAACGGTGACCACGTCGCCCCTGGATACGTGGCCATGCGCTCCTGCGGTCTCCAGCCGTTCCAAGATCCGCTCCACCTCCTCGCTGGAGGCGTTATCCTGCATGACAATCATCATCTCCGTGCTTCCGACTTCCATATCAACTCTCCGGACTTAAGGCCTCAGCGCTCAGACCATGGACGACATGCGGAACCGCCGGGGCCACCGGCGCTTCACGCAACCGTTCGATCACCGAGAGAAAGAGGTCATTCTCTTCAACTTCACCCATCGTAACCCGAATCCACCCCGGGCATTCCATCGCATAGCCCGAACGGGTCATCACCCCCTTTTCGAGGAGGGCTTGAGCCACCTCAGGACCGGGTATTCCCAATCGGATTACGTCGACCAACAGGAAGTTTCCCTGGCTCGGATGATACCGGATGCCCATCAGCTCTAGGCTCCGGGCCACGCGATCCCTCTCCCCCGCGACGAGTCGCCTCCTCTCTTCCACGCGCTCAGGATGACGCAAGGACTCGACCGCCGCCACTTGGGCGAGTGAATCGACGTTGAACGGCTGACGCAGCTTGTCCAGCGCCTGTACCACCTCCGGGTGGGCGATGCCGTATCCGACTCGTAGCCCAGCAAGCCCATAGATCTTGGAGAAGGTCCGCAGGATAACAAGATTTGGGTGGTCGGCCAGCCAGTTTACGGGGTCTTCCTGGCCTGGCAAGGAGACGAATTCACCGTAGGCCTCGTCGAGCACGACCACGGTATCCGCTGGTACTCGTCGTAGGAAGGGGCGAAGCGCCTCACCATCAAGGTGGCTTCCCGTGGGGTTGTTGGGGTTGCAGATGATAAGAAGGCTCGTGTTCGCCCGCACCGCGGCCAACATAGCTTCGAGATCGTAGTCGAGTTCGGGAAGTGCCACGGGGCTGAACGGGCATCCATGAGCAAGAGCGATCGACCGGTACATGACGAACGACGGATGCGGGAAGACCGCATGATGCTGTGGGCTGAGAAACGCTCCACCCAACAGCATGAGCAACTCGCACGAGCCGTTGCCGAAGACGAGGCAGTCTCCATTCACGCCCAGCCGTTGGGCTAAGAGGTCACGCAGCCGGCCGCAGCCCCCATCCGGATAGCGATTGAGGCCATCGAGGGCAGACCTCATGGCTTCGATCACCTCTGGGAAGGGCCCATATGGACTCTCGTTCGCCGACAATTGGGCTACCCGCTCCAATTGGTAGCGCGCGCGGATATCGGCCACCGGTGGGCCTGCCCGGTACGGGGTAAGCCGTTCCAGGAAGGGATTGAGTCTCATGGCTTCTCCACCACTACTTCATCTTGAAATGTCACGTCTGCCCGCGGGAGGTGTTGCTCGGTGCAGCCGCGGAACAAGTCAGTATAGAACAGGAGGGCCAAGGCCATCGGCCGGTTAGTGGGTGCCCGCTTGCAGGCCGCCCCGCAATGCCGTCGGTTTCCTACCGCCGGCCCTTGGGCGCTTGGCGTAAACGCTCCACCTCTCCCGACGAAAGTGGGCGCACCTGCCCCAGCGCCAAACCGGCATCGGTGAGGCCGTCAAAGCGCGACCGATGGAGAGCCACCACTCGATGGCCTACAGTCTCGAGCATGCGCCGTACTTGGCGTTTACGGCCTTCGTGGATCACCACGCGAAGAGTGGTCAATGCGATCCCCGAGGCCGGAGGCACGCTCTCGACCACCTCTACCAGGGCCGGCGCTGTCAGCCCATCTTCCAGGGCGACGCCAGAGCGCAACTGCGCCATTGTTGCTCCATCGACCACCCCGCGGACCGTGACGAGGTATTCCTTCTCCACATGGTAGCGAGGATGGAGCAGGCGAGCAGTCAGTTCACCGTCGTTGGTGAGGATGAGCAGGCCGGTACTGTTCAGATCAAGTCTACCGACCGGAAAGACGCGACTCCCAGCCGGCACGCAACCGACCACGGTGGGCCGACCACGAGGATCTGAAGCAGCGCTCAAGAGCCCAGCGGGCTTGTTGAGCAACCAATACTCTTTGGCCTGGCGAATCACGCGGCGCCCATCGAGGCCCACCAGCTGTGTGGCGGAATCGACAGACTCCCCCAGGTGAGCCGGGCGCCCATCAACGGTCACCCGGCCCGAGCGGATAAGGTCTTCGCAGTTCCGTCGGGAACCCAGCCCTGCCTCGGCAAGAAATCTCTGCAACCGCTCGGTCACTCGGGCACCGTCAGCAGCCCCAGCCGACGCCGCAAATCGTCCTGTTGCCCCTCGGTGAGGGCAAAACCTTCCACGGCGGGCAGATCGCCAAGGTCAGATAGGCCGAACATGGCCTCAAATCGAGGGGTGGTGCCATACAGCACGGCTCCTCCCCCGCCAGACGAGCGGCCAACTTCGGTGATGAGTTCGCGCTCGAGAAGGGTGTGCACGGGAGAGTCTGAATTCACCCCACGGACCTCGGCTATCTGGGGCCGCGACACGGGCTGGAGGTAGGCCACGATAGACAGCGCTTCCATTGCGGCAGCTGAAAGACGGGTGGCGTCGTCAGGTAGCTCGAAGAGGGCAGACACCGCGCGCTGACAGCGCGGATTGGTCCGAAATACCCACCCCCCGGCAAGACACACTAGTTCGAAACCTCTATCACCTTCGCGGGCGAACTCCACGGCCAGCTCCGTCAGAATGCTCTCCACCGCGGCTCGATGACTCGGATCAGGCAGACAAAGAGCCTGCAGGATGGCTTCGACCGAGAGCGGCGCGCCCGCGGCGAACAATACGGCCTCGATGTCACGCCTGATGTCGTTGAGGTTGATGTCGTTCGACCCGACGTCGTTCACGCTGCTCCTCAGGCGGTCTTTCGGGCTTCGTTCGTCCTGACGACGATGTCTCCGAACGGCTGGGCCTGAGATACGCGTATCTCACCCCGAGCTATGAGGTCCAACAGTGCGAACAACGAAAGCGCTTGTACGAGGGGCTCCTCTCCTCCGAAGATACCGTTGAACGAGAAGCGACCCCTCTTGGCCAAAACGCCGCGGATGATGCGGATCTGGCGTCGCAGCTCGACCTTGATCTGGACGATGTGGGTGGTGTCGGGTTCGCGTCTGGTCTCCGCGAGACGGATAAGATGCTCGCGCAGCTTCATGGCATCCCCGCTGCCGGCTATCTCGTCGAGCGGGGCCAAGCGGCGCCTGGTCTCGCCAGCCGGTGGTCGCAAGACGCTGGTCGCCGCAGCCTCGGCCAACTCCCTGAGTCGCGCGGACGCCGCCTTGAATTTGCTGTACTCGAACAACCGTGCAAGGAGCTGGTCGCGGGCCTCCTCAGGCGTCAACTCAGATTCCAGCTCCGGGTATGCCCCAGGCAGGAGCAGTCGAGACTTCACCTCCACAAGAAGGCTCATGAGGAGCAGAAACTCGGTCATCTCATCCCAGTAGCCGGTAGCGCCCCCCTCCTCCATGTCCCCCAAGTACGCCACTATTACCTGGAGCAGAGGTACTTCGAGGAGGTCTATCTCCTCCTTCACAACCAGCGAAAGGAGAAGGTCGAAAGGGCCCTGGTAAACGTCGAGATCGAGCTCTAGGGTCCTCAGCGTGGCCTCATTCGGTCGAAGCCCGCTGTTACAAGCCCGGGTAGTTCGTCAGCAACAAACGCGCCAGGCCCAAGAGAGCTCCCTCGAGAAGGCGGAAGAAGGAGCTCTGGAACACCACGATCAGCACGAGCACCAAGAGCATGCCGTACCGGTCGACAGCTACCCACTTCTCGTATGCACTTCGAGGGAGAAGACCGCCGAGCACGCGCGAGCCGTCAAGCGGCGGGATGGGGATCAGGTTGAACAGGCCCAATACGACGTTGATCTGAAAGACGAGCCACAACACTATGAACAGGCGGCTGTCGGGCGAAGGGGCGATCCAATTGAGCACCAGTGCGAAGATCACGGCGATGATGAAGTTGGTGATAGGGCCCGCCGCCCCCACGATGGCCATACCTCGCTGTCGGTTCTTGAAATAGTACGGCGACACGGGGATGGGTTTCGCCCACCCGAACACAAACCCCGAAAACAGGTAGGTGATGATGAACATAGAGGTTCCGATCGGGTCCAAATGCCGGATTGGATTGATGCTCAGTCGCCCTCGATTCTTGGCAGTCGGATCTCCCAACCGATAGGCGACCCATCCGTGAGCCAGCTCGTGCATCATCATGGAAAGAAGAAGGATCGGCAACAGATAGAGGAGGTTTACCCAGCGGTCGCCGCTCATCGGCCGGTCTCCAACAAACGCCGTGCGGCCGCCAATTCAGCCTCCCGCCCTTCGATGATGCCCTCCACTCGTTGCTCCTTCAGTCGTTCCAACATCCGTCCCACCGTAGGACCTTTCTTCATTCCCAGCGACAGCAGATCGTCCCCGCTGACGCTGAGAGTCCGGTGACGGATCTCCTCAAGATACAGGCGCAGCCGGGTCTGCGCCGGACCCGCGCTCAGGCCCGCGAGAGCGAAGATCAGCGCCTCCACCGGGGTCGTATGAAGCGCTCGCTCGATCTGCCAATCGCTCATGTGCTCTTCGGCTAGTCGAGACGCGAGCAACGGTCCGACCACCACCCCAGCGCGCACAACCTCGCTATCGGAGCGCTTCAGCTTGAGCTTGTCAAGCCAAAGATAGAGCTCTTCGTGGCTCATGTTCCGCGTCACGGCAGCTAAGCGTAGCCGCCAGCTTATCACTTCGTCCGCGACACCTAGTTCCACCACCAGCGAGTCGAGTTTCTTGACCAGCGCGACCGTCTTTGCCCCAGTGGCCAGCTTCGGATGGACTTCGCGGGCCACACCGAGTTCGAAAAGCCGGCCAAGCGTCCACTCCACATCGGTCTCGCCGAGGAGCGGAATAAGCTCCTCCCTCAGTCTGACGCTCGACAGGTCTCCTACCAAATGCATCTCCACGCAGCCCTTCGCAAACGCCTTCGTCTGCTCATCCATGCGAAAGCCATAGCGGTTCTCGTAGCGGACGGCGCGGAAGATGCGCGTGGGGTCCTCGATGAAACTGAGATTGTGGAGGACGCGGATGGTACCCTCGCGCAGATCGCGGAGCCCCCCGAAAAAGTCGATAACCGTGCCGAAATCGTGCCCCCGCAAAGAGATGGCCATGGCATTGATGGTGAAGTCGCGTCGAAAGAGATCCTGGCGGATGGACGCATGCTCGACCCGAGGCAACGCTGCCGGGTAGTCGTAGAACTCAGTGCGGGTGGTGGCGACATCGACGTGGAAGGGCTCCCCCGCCGACCGGAGCCAGGCCGGGGCTTCGCCGAGGACGGCGGGCGGGAGCAGCACGACGGCCGTCTTGAACTTACGGTGCGCGCGCACTCTCCCGCCGAGTTCTGAGGCAAGACGGGTAGCGAAGTCGATGCCGTCGCCCTCCACGGCAACGTCGACATCGACGTTGGGTTGTTCAAGGAGCAAGTCACGAACGAAGCCACCCACCAGATACACGCCGGCAAAGTGCTCGGACAGGGCAGAGCATCCCCTGAAAAGCCGCCCAAAGAAGGGGTGGTCGGCGAGGTCCTGCATGGTAAAGACCTGAGGCTCTTCCCTCTCAGCCTGATCCTGTTCCCATCGCCCCTGATAGGCGGCCAATACGTCGGTGCGGGTCGCGATGCCGATAACGTCGGCGATTCGAGCGGTTCCGTCGGCGACCGCGCCCTCGTAGGCGTCGTCGGTCACCACGGGCACGCGACCGAGGTTCTCGTCGACCATGATGCGCCGCAGTTCGTCGACGGTCGTGGCGGAGCGGGCGAAGGTTATGGCCCTGGTCATCACACCCTTGACCGGCGCATGCCCCAAGCCGTGCCGGATGGCCTTATCTAAGTCCCGGCGCGCCACTATCCCGACCACCATTCCCGCGGCCCGCACACAGATGCCCGAATGGCCGTAGCGCTGGGCGGTGACGAGAGCCTCGGTAACGGGAGTGTCGGCATCGATGAATCGTACGGGGCGGCTCATGATCTCTCCAGCTGTGGGGACCCCCAGACTGGCCTGCGCGAGCGTCTCAAGCAACTTGGCGATCACATCGCGCGCGTTCTGGTCGCGCATGACGGCGGACGCGGCCTGGGCGTGCCCGCCCCCGTCGATCGTGTGCAGAAGGGCACCCACGTCCACTGAACCGGCTCGGGAGCGCGCGGTCACGAAGACCCGGTCCTCCATACCCACGGCCTGAAGCAGCACTTCGGCGTTGATCAGCTCCATAAGCTTGTGGGCGATGATGCTCAACCCATCCACATAGCCGGGAACGTCCAGATCCACGACGTGGACGTCGATGCCTCGTACCCGTTCTACCCTTACGGCGTCGACCATGCGCATGAGCACGTCCCGCTGTTCCCTGGTGAGGGCGCTGTGCAAATAACGCTCTATCAACGCCTGTGAAGCTCCCAGGCGCATGCACGCGGCCAGCATCTCGGCGTCGCGGATGGTGGTGCGGGGATAGGTGAGGGAGCCGGTGTCTTCATGGATGCCGAGGGCGAAGATAGTGGCTTCGAGGCGCGGAATCTCCGCTCCTCGCTCGCGAAGGATGTGGAGCAGAGAGGCCGCCTCGGAGCCATCGGCCGACAGAACCCAGTTCTCGCCTTTCACGAAGGGAGGCCTTTGAGGGTTCTCAGCCTCATGATGGTCGAACACCACCACTTCGACCTCCCGCCGGCCGCACAAGCGACCCAAATCGCCGATACGCTCCGGATCCGCGGTGTCGACCACGATGAGTTGCCGGATCTTCTTCTGATCGATCAGGCGCAGGCTGAGAATGGGAAGGTTCTCACCGTGAAGAGAAACGAACTCTCGCACATTTGGGTTCAGGGAGCCGGCGAAAACGATGCGAGCATCCGGGTAGAGGAGCGCTGCCCCCACCGCCGCAGCCAGAGCGTCGAAGTCTGCGTTCTGATGGGTCGTGATGACCGTGGGCGCCTCGATCAATGAGGGCGGTGCTGTCATGCTGGATAGTATACCGGGGTGACCGGTCTTGAGCTCCCCTGTGGTGCCGAAACCATCGACGCTTCCGACGAAGAGGCCGCTTCGTTATGATGGGCGTCAAGAAACGCGCTGAGGCAAAGACGCAAGGAGGAGCATCTGTGGGCGATGAAGTAACGTACTACCCATTCAAGATCGGGGGCGTTGAGCAGATCTACCCGAACGTGCATCCCGGCACTCCCAAGTATGCCGCCGCGGTAGTGGTGGGGAACCTGGCCTTCCTGTCCGGCATGACCGCTCAGGAGACGGAAACCGGGTCCTGCCTGACCAGCACGGTAGAGGAGCAGGTCTTCGTCTGCCTGGACAAGGTTAGGGCGGTGCTCGAGGAGATCGGCAGCTCGATGGAGAACATCGTGAAGAACCTCATCCTCCTCAAAGATCTCCAGTACTACCAGCAGATGCGGGCGGCGGAGCTCAAGTACTACCAGAAGTACGCTCCTCGTCTGGTCAAAGAGCCGCCGGCCAGCACCTACATACAGCCGGCCATTCTTGCCCGGCCCGAGTTCCTGGTGGAGTTCGACGTGATCGCGGTGGTCAAGCGCGACTGAACCAGGCTTCGAGTGGGGCGCGCGGAGGCGGTCGCCTACAGGCCTGCCGCCTCCGCACGCCCCCAGGCCTCGGTGAGACCCCAGGCTGATAGCACGGCGGCTACGGCAGCTTTGAACCCCTCGCCGGCCAGCGCTGTCGCCGCCAAGACTTCGTCGTGAGAAGTCGTCCCAGCGTTGGTTACCTGGCACATCATCGCGGCTTCAAGGCCCGCGTCGCACGCGGCACGCACCTCGGCGGCGCCCGACATGCTCACGGTGGCGACGCCCATTGCCCGAAGGACGCGGATTTCGGCGGTCGTCTCGTACTGGGGGCCTGGTACGGCAGCATGGATGCCGGCAACGAAGCCTGGAGCGGAGAGGCGCGCCTGCAGTGCGGCGGTGGCGAGCTGCCTCCCGGTCGCCACCAGCCTCACCGGGCTTCCCTCGGGGCTGGGGTACTGAAAATCGAGCACGTCCGTCGCAAGCACTGTGGCTCCCGCAGGGAGACGGGTAGCCACGGCCCCGGAAGCACTGCTCACCAGGAGGCGCGTTACGCCCCAGACGGCGAGCGTGCGTACCTGTAGTTGGACCTCGCTCAGGTCGAACCCCTCGTAGCCATGGAGCCTGCCCTTGAGCAGCGCCACGCGGCAGCCGCGGGCCCATTGCGCCACGACGAGCATGTTGGGGTGCCCCAAGACTCCCCCCAGGCGCCAATGAGGGACGTCTGTATAGGGGATCGTTACGCCCTCGTCCTCCTTAAAGGCCGGCGTAAGACCGGAACCCAGAACGATAGCCACGTCCGGAGGTCCACCGAGGCGCTCCTGCAACCATCGGGCGGCAGTGTCGGCCTCTTCCGGCCCCACTCGTCCAGGCCAGGAAGGGCCGCTTCGCGTTGGAGACGACTGCGTGGGTGTGTACCTTCGCCAGCCGCGTTCCGGCCGCCTTCGCGCTATCGAGTTGCCGGACAGCGGCGGCGCCTTCCCTGTCAGATATTCGTAAATAGTCGCCCCCGTGTCGGCGAAGGAGCCCTCATACACCGCGGCGGGTGTTCTTAGCGGCCGGGGATAGAGCAGCAGAGGCACGTGCTCGCGACTGTGATCGGTGCTGGGAGTGGTCGGATCCACTCCGTGATCGGCAGAGATGATGAGCCGATCATTGGAGGCGAGCGCCCGCACGATCTCGGGCAAGACGGAGTCCACCGCTTCCAGTTCCCGAGCGAAGCCGTCACAGTCGTTGCGATGGCCCCAGAGCATGTCGAAGTCCACCAGGTTGGTGAACAACAGGCCTTCCGAGAAGACGGCCTTCGACGACTGTCCCCGCAGGAGATCGAGCACCAACGCCAGGTTTTCCTTGTTGGAGGCCGCCTCGACCTTGGTGGTCACTCCTCGGCCAACGAAGATCTCGCTAATCTTGCCCAAGGCAAGGACGGAGACCTCCGACTCCTTGAGCAGATCGAGATAGGTGGGGCCCGGCGGTTGCAGGGAAAAGTCCCGACGATCCTGAGTGCGCACGAACGCGCGCGGCGAGCCGGTGAAGGGCCTAGCGATGACCCTCGCCACCGCGTGCCGGCCCTGGAGAAGATCGCGGGCGATTCCACACCACCTGTACAGCTGCTCGATCGGAACCACATCCACATGGGCGGCTATCTGGAAAACACTATCGGCCGACGTGTAGACGATCGGTTCGCCGCTGGCAAGGTGTTCCGCTCCCAACTCGGCAATGATCGCCGTTCCCGAGGCAGGCCGGTTGCCCAACACTCCCCGTCCGATGCGATCCTCAAAGGGCGCGAGGACCTCAGCGGGAAAACCTTCTGGATACGTGGGAAACGCGCGTGCCGACACGAGGCCCATATGCTCCCAGTGACCCACCGTGGTGTCCTTGCCTGCCGACAAAGGGGCCAGGCGTCCGGCCAGACACATGGGCCTTTTGACAGGAGGAACGCCGATCAGGGGCAGGATGTTGCCCAAGCCCAATCTCTGCAGGAAGGGAAGGCGCAGGTGGACCACTCGGCTCAGGTTACCCAGAGTATCCGACCCCGCATCGCCGTAGTCCGAAGCATCCGGAAGAGCTCCGACTCCGGCGCCATCGAGCATGAGAAAAACGAAGCGAGGCACGGTGCCCTAGGTCGACCGGGCTCGGGGGTGAGCGTTCCGGTAGATTCTCTGTAGATGCGCGGCGCTGACGTGCGTGTAAATCTGCGTGGTCGATAGATCGGCGTGTCCCAACATCTCTTGGACGGCACGCAGATCCGCCCCGCCCTCGAGGAGATGTGTGGCAAAGGAATGCCGAAAAGTGTGAGCAGACACATCGTCGGGCAGCCCGGCCTGGTGGGCGTAGCGCTTGATGAGGAGATGAAGTCCCTGCCGGGACAACCGGCATCCGCGGCTGTTCAGAAACAATTCGGGCGCTTTCAGGGTGCCGGCCCCCCCTAAGAAAGGCCGACCACGTTCGTTGTAGGCGCGCAAGGCCTCGATGGCTTTGCGCCCCAGCGGCACCACACGTTCCTTGTCGCCTTTGCCCACCGTGCGCACAAACCCGACGTCCAGATCAAGGTCCTGCAGGCGTAGCGCCAGCGCCTCTGACGCCCTCAGGCCGGCTCCATAGAGGGTCTCGAGCAAGGCCCGATCGCGCAGACCGGCAGGAGTGGGTCTGGGGGCGGCGAGAAGCCGAGAGACCTCGTCCACCGTCAGCGTGCGAGGGAGATTGGACTCTAGGCGCGGGCTGGATAGCTTCCGCGTAGGATCGAAGGCAGCCATCCCGGCCAGAACGCGCAGCCGATAGAAGGACCGGATGGCCGCCGCTTTGCGAGCCCGGGTGGCCGCACGCCAGTCTCCCTCGGCTAGAAACTCGCGGACATCCTCAGCGGATGCGCTCTCGAGAGTAGTGCCGCGCCTCTGGAGAAACAGGGCGAACTGGGTCAGATCTCGCCGGTAGGACTCTACCGTCCGTTCGGCCAGTCCCTGCTCCAGACGCAGCGCGCGCAGATGCTCAGCAAGGACTGAGTCTTGGTCGGCCCGAAGAGTCATGATGCCAGCGCCCTCGTCGAGGCTACATGTACTCGATGGGTAGGACGTACTCGAGAGGGAAATAGGGATTGCCCGTCGCCTCGGCCACCTCGCGCATGGTCACTTTGCCTTCCATCACATTGACGCCCCGGGCCAAGGCGGCATCAGAGTGGATCGCCCCCACAACGCCCCTGTCCGCGACTGCCAGGATATAGGGCAGCGTGGCGTTGGTGAGCGCCAGCGTCGAGGTGATGGGGACCACGCCGGCCATATTGTCCACGCAGTAGTGGATCAATCCGTGTTTGACGAACGTCGGATCCCTGTGCGTGGTCGCGCGCGACGTGGCCACGCAACCACCCTGATCGACACTCAGGTCCACGATGACCGATCCCGGCTCCATGGCTTGGACCAGCGTCTCCGATACCAGGATGGGCGTCCGTGCTCCAGAAACGAGCACCGCCCCGATGACCACGTCGGCCTTCCCGACCTCTTCTTCTATGGTGAGTTGGTCGCTGTGAAGCGTCTCGACGGCGGGTAACCGACGCTGCACAGCCGCCAAGGCATCCAAGTCTATGTCCAGAATCTTCGTGTGCGCCCCCATCCCCGAGGCGATGCACGCTGCATTCGCTCCAGCGATACCCGCCCCTAGGATCACTACGTTTGCGGCTTTGACCCCCGTAGCGCCGCCAAGCAACTTGCCCTTCCCCCCGCGCATGCGCTCCAAGAAGTAGGCGCCCACCTGAGGCGCGAGGCGGCCGGCGATCTCGCTCATTGGCGCCAGAAGAGGCCGGCGGCCGTCTGGCGTCTCCACGGTCTCATAAGCCAAGCAGGTAGCCCCGCTCTCAATCAGACCCTTTGTGAGGCCCTGATCGGGGGCCAGGTGGAGAAACGTAAAGAGGATGTGACGCGGCTCAAACAGCAGATACTCCCGACGGAGCGGCTCCTTCACCTTGACGATGAGCTGAGCCTGGGTGAACAAGGCCTCTGCGTCGGCTACTATCCGGGCGCCGGCAGCCGCGTAGGCATCGTCGGGGAACAACGAGCATTCTCCGGCTCCAGCCTGGATCAGAACCTCGTGCCCTCTGCTGGCGAGCTCTTTCGTCCCGGCCGGGGTGAGGGCTACCCGATACTCTTCTTCTTTGATCTCTGTGGGCACTCCGACGCGCATCTCAGCCGTTCCTCAAGTCGCGATTGCCACCCCACCGCTCAAAGCCCTTTCGGCGAGGAGAAGAGCCGCCAGCGTCTTGGCATCCGGGGTCTCCTCGAGGTGGCCACGTAAATCCGTCAACAGGTAACGTACCACGCGGATGTCCTCGTCGTCGTCGGGCTCACTGGGCACGGGAGCCAGCTCACGAGCCAGGAAGGCATGCAGCCGCTCATCCGCAAACCCAGGTGAAGAGAAGAATGATCCGAGAGGAGTCCATGCTCCTGCTTGGAGCCCCACCTCCTCGCGCAATTCTCGTACCGCCGCCGCGAGAGGCTCCTCACCGGGCTCAAGGGCGCCGGCAGGGAGCTCGAGAAGATAGCGTCCTATCGGGTGCCGGTATTGCCTGACCAAATAGACATGATCCTCCGCGTCGATGGCGACTATCACCACGGCCCCAGGATGATCGACGACCTCACGGAGAGCGGTACCACCCCGAGGTAGGGTGATCTCATCAACGCGCAGGCTCACTATCTTGCCCGCATAGACGGCGCGTGAAGCGACTACGCTCGGTAGGTTGCCGCCCGCCTCGCCGGACTTGTCGTGCTGAGAATCAGCCATGGAGCCCTGAGACCGCGGGAGCTCTTCGGGGCGCGAACGCGGGCGCCAGCCGGATCATCTGGAGCACCAGCGAGCACAGGCGCTCAAGGTCGTCCAACAGCAAATACTCGTCCGGACTGTGGACCTGCATCATTCCTGCATCTAGGTTGACCGTCGGCAGTCCGCGAGCGTTCAAGATGTTCGCGTCCGACCCTCCCCCGCTGGTCACGAGCCGAGGTTGCAGGTCGAGGGCTCTTACGGCCGCCTTGCTCAGCCGAACAACCGCCGATCGCCCTGTGAGCGCGAAGGCTCGGTATTCGTGAATCAGGTTGACCTCGACATCCACGCCGGTTCGCGCCGCTCCTTCTTGAAGAGAGTCGACCATCGCCGCCGCGATATGAGCAAGTTTCTCGTCGTCATGACTGCGGCATTCCCCGCGCACCTCGCAGAAGTCGGGAATGATGTTAGCCGCGACGCCTCCATGGATGACGCCGATATTGGCGGTGGTCTCCTCATCGACGCGTCCCAGACGCATGGCCGCGATAGCTTTGGCGGCCGCTTGTATAGCGCTGCGGCCTCGCTCCGGCTCCACTCCGGCGTGGGCCGCGCGACCCCGAAAGACGGCACGGAGACCCTGCTGACTCGGAGCCTTGACGGTTATTCCTCCCACCGGACCGGAAGAGTCGAGCACCGCCGCGAAAGGACTGGCCAGCGCGTGTTCGCCCAGGTGCTTGGCCCCGACCAGGCCGGTCTCCTCGGAGACCGTGAAGAACAACTCGTAAGCGGGGAAAGGCTCCCCAGCAGCATGTAGCAACTCGGTGGCGTGGAGCAACGCCGCGATGGCGGCCTTGTCATCGGCGCCCAGGATAGTGGGGAGCGTGTTCCGGAACACTCCCTCACCGTCCAGCACGGGCTGCATGCCATCTGTCGGCTCTACAGTGTCCATATGGGCCCCCAAGGCAAGGTGAGGCCTGGGACCGTCCCCCCGCACCGTGCACCATACGTTGCCGGCATCACCGCCGATACGGCCGCCGGTGTCGTCTTCGTGAACGGTCGCCCCTGCCGCCTCCAGGCACGCGATGATGGTATCGGCAACCTTCCGCTCACTTCGGGACGGACTTGGCAGCCGGGCCAGGTCGAGAAACAGCTCGGTCAGCCGCTCTCGGGAGGGCGCGGGAGCAGTGCTCATGCGCCCACGACCGAGCTTTCCTCGCACGCATTCTGGACCCGCTCGGCCTTCGCTCCGCATTGGCAGGCGATGGCGGCGGCGACGAAATCACGGAAAAGCGGGTGCGGTTTGGTAGGCCGACTCTTGAATTCGGGGTGATACTGGCAGGCCACGAACCAGGGATGATCTGTCAACTCGATAAGCTCCACCAGGCGCTCGTCTGGGGTCATCCCGCTGATGACCAACCCAGCCTCCACCAACTTGCTGCGATAGATGTTGTTCACTTCGTAACGATGGCGGTGCCGTTCGTAGATCACTTCCTCCCCGTAGGCGGCGTGGGCCTTCGTGCCCACTATCACCTTCGTCGGGGACGCGCCGAGCCGCATCGTCCCTCCCATGTCGGCCACGTCTTTTTGCTCGGGCAGAAGATCGATCACCGGATAGTTGGTCGAGGGGTCGAATTCCGAGGAGTTGGCTCCCACCATGCCGGCCACGTGGCGCGCAAACTCGGCCACGGCTACCTGCAGTCCCAGACACAACCCCAGGTAGGGGACCTCGTTTTCCCGCGCGTAGCACGCAGACATGATCTTGCCCTCGATACCCCGGATACCGAAGCCCCCTGGCACGAGGATCCCATCGGCTGCCTCTAACCGGGAGGTGATCTCCTCTTTGCGCAGGGTCTCCGCATCGACCCAAATCACCTCGAGCTTGCGTCGGTGATAGATAGCAGCGTGCCGTAGCGCCTCAACCACGCTCAGATAGGCGTCCTGCAGTTGCACGTACTTGCCCACAAGGGCGATGCGTACCGTCCCGGAGGCCTGTTTGACCCTCTCGATCAGATCGATCCATTCGTCCAACTGCAGAGGGCCCGCCTTCAGTTCGAGTTTGTCGACCACCAGCCTGTCCAGCTCCTCATCGCGCAGGTTCAGAGGCACAAAGTAGATGTTGGGCGCGTCGACACAACTAATGACCGCCCGCGGCTCGACGTCGGTAAAGAGGGCGATCTTGTCCTTCAATTCCTGAGTGATGGCACGGTCGGACCGGCATACGATGATGTCGGGTTGGATACCGATGCTGCGCAACTCGTTGACGCTGTGTTGGGTGGGCTTGGTCTTCAGTTCGCCGCTGGCGTTCATGAAGGGGATGAGCGTCACGTGGATGTAAATGACGTTCTTGCGTCCGATGTCCTTGCGGAACTGCCGGATAGCTTCAAGAAACGGCAGGCTTTCGATGTCCCCCACCGTACCTCCGATCTCGGTGATCACCACATCCACGTCGGGATTGCGGGCCACCCGGGAGATGCGTTCCTTGATCTCGTTGGTGATGTGGGGGATGACCTGAACCGTGCCCCCGAGGTAGTCGCCCTTGCGCTCCTTGCGGATGACGTTGTAATACACGGAGCCCGAGGTGACGTTGGAGTCCCGGGTGAGATTCTCGTCGACGAACCGTTCGTAGTGACCCAGGTCAAGATCGGTCTCCGCCCCGTCGTCGGTTACGAAGACCTCGCCGTGCTGGAAAGGACTCATGGTTCCGGGGTCAACATTGAGATAGGGGTCGAACTTCTGGATGCTGACTTTCAACCCGCGGCTCTTGAGAAGGCGGCCGAGGGACGCGCCGGTTATCCCCTTGCCAAGCGATGAAACAACGCCACCGGTGATAAAAACGTGCTTTGCCATGCTTACCCCTACCGCGCTGGTGGTGAACCGGGCGGCGCATGGCCGAACAGCCCCGCGCCTTGCCTAGTCTATCAGTCCGTCCATGGCGCTGTCTCGCACCTCGCGCGCGTGGGCCATGGCTTCGGTGTCGTCGGGACGGCCGCCCATCATGCGACACAACTCCTCTACCACACGTTCGCCGTAGAGAAGCGACAGCCGAGTGACGGTAGTCCCGCCGTCGGTGATCTTGTCGATGAGGTAGTGCCGATCGGCGAGTGCGGCCACCTGAGCCAAGTGGGTGACCACGATCAATTGGGAGCGGGCCGCCAGTTCGCGGAGCTTCCGCCCCACCGCCACAGCCGTCCGGCCCCCGATGCCGGCGTCGATCTCATCGAAGACCAGCGTCTCATTCCCACCCGCGCCGGCCAGAGCGCACTTGATAGCGAGAAGCACCCTGGAAAGCTCGCCTCCGGACGCCGTGCGGGAGAGGCTTCTCGGCGCCTGACCAGGGTTGGCCGCCAGCAGAAACTCGATCGACTCGGCGCCTGTCTCGCGCAGCCCCTCCCACCCGCTTCGCGAGTCCACCATGATGGGAACTCTCGCCTCGACCATACCCAAGTCGGCCAGTTGGGCGCCGACGGCCTTCTCCAAGAGCGGCGCAGCCTGCCGACGCCTGTCGCCAAGGAGGGAGGCCACTTCGAGGGCGCGCGCAGCCTGTGCGGCGCGCGCTTCCTCCAATCGCCCCAGGCCCTCCTCGGTGTTTTCTAGAGCGGCCAACCGTGCTGCTGATTCTTCGCATTGAGTCGCTGCCGCAATGGTGGAGCCTCCATACTTGCGCGCGAGCTCGGTATAGACTCGCAGGCGATCGTTAACTTCCTGGAGCCGAGCGGGATCAACGGAGATGCGCTCCAGGTGGCCGCGCAGTTCGCGCGACAATTCCGCTATCTGGTACTGGACCCCCGTCACGGCAGAACTGGCGGCATCGAGCACATCATCGACGCCAGCCAGCCCGGCGAGCTGCGCTCCCGCCAGGGCCACAAATGTGCGCGCGTCGGGCTGGTCGTCGTCGCTCGCCAGAAGACCGGCGGCGCTACCCGCGCTGCGCAGGATATCTTCAGCCCGGGCCAACACCCTCTGCTCGGCCAGCAGGGCCTTCTCCTCCGCAGTGGAGAGACGTGCTTCAGACAGTTCCGACACCTGGAACCGCAGGAGCTCGATCTCGCGCAGCCGGATGTCTCGCGAACGTTGGGCCTCTTCCAGGCGCCGCGTGGTGGCGCGCGCGCTGTCGAAGGCGACGCAGAAGTCAGCTGCCAACTCGACCACGTCCGCCCCGGCCCATTGGTCCAAAACGGCCAACTGATAGCTGGGATCCAGCAGTCGCCTGTACTCATGTTGGCCGGCAAAGGAAAGTAGCCCGCTTATCAACTCGGCCATGGTACCCAGCGCGACCGTCGTGTCGTTGATGTAGCAGCGGTTCCGGCCCTGCCTGCTGAGCCGCCGGGTGATGATAACCTGGCCCGGCACCACTCCCGTCAGGGCCCCGATGCTGTTGGGGATATCCGCCGCCTCAGCGTCGTTAAGTTCGAAAACCGCCCGAATGGAAGCCTCTTCGGCAGCCGGGCCGACGAGGCCCTCTTCCGCCCTCTCTCCCATCAGCAGTCCGAGCGCCCGCGTGAGCAAAGTCTTCCCTGCGCCGGTCTCCCCGGTCAGAACACTGAGGCCTGGTCCGAATTCAAGCTCGGCGTCTTCGATGAGCACAAAGTTCCGGATGGTGAGCGACGCCAGCAACCGGCCCTCTTTCGTGCCCTACAGCAGCCGGTCGCGGAAGTGATGATACAGGCTGTCCCCTTCCAGAAGGGCAAGGGAAGTGAGCGCCTGACTGGTCCTGACCCGCAGGATCGTCCCCGGCGTGAGTGTGGCCAGCCTTTGCCCATCGACGTCGATGTAACAGTCGGCATCGTCGGCGGTGTTGATTATCTCCAGGACATCTTGGGGTGCGGCCACGACCGGGCGCACTCCCACGGCATGTGGGGCTACCAGGCTGATAACGTAGGCGTCCACGGAAATGCCCAGAAGTGGTCCCCCGGCAGCCAAACTGTAGGCGGAAGAGCCTGCCGGCGTCCCAACGACCACTCCATCACACAACACCTCGAACAAAGTCACCCCGCTGATGGTCAGGGCGAGCGAGCAAGCGTGGGACCTCTCCCCCCTGCTGACGACCACGTCGTTGGTGGCTCTAAACACGCTGGCACCCAATTCGGCCTCCAGGCCAAGCAGCGGGTATTCGGCGAACTCCCCGTCAAGCAGCCGACCGAGACCCGGTCCCAGGTCATCGCTGCGTACGGTAGTGAGAAAACCGACCCGGCCCAGATTCACCCCGGCCACGGGGATGTGGTGGTCGCGAGTCAGATGGAAAGCCCGCAACATGGTGCCGTCTCCGCCGAGCACCAGGCAGAGCCCCACCCCTTCCAGTTCCTTCGCATCCGTCGCCAGGCCCACACCGCCGGCGCGTGCGAGAAGATCGCTGTGCTTGCCCCACTCCGAGGGAGGCACCAGCACGTCGATGGACCGCTGCCGGAGCAACCTCAGCGACTCCTGCAGGGCTTCAGCGCCCACCGAAGCGTCGCCATGGGTCAAGATGATCACGCGTTTGATACCGGGCTTCATGTCTCCGGCGCCCCCTTGGCGCATTCTGCGGGAGCGAGCACCTCATGCACGAGCGGCTCCAGCGTATCAAGTCCCGCGCCCTTTTCTCCACCGCGAGCGATGTGGAAGAAGAATTCCTTGTTCCCATCGGCGCCAGGAAGACCTGAGCGGCAGATGCCGAGAAGATGCGCGTCAAGCTCCTCGATGACGAAGCGCCCCCCTTCGACAAGAACCTGCCGATGCACCCCGGGGTCCCGTATTACGCCTCCCTTACCTACCAAACCGGGGCCAGCCTCGAATTGAGGTTTGACGAGAACAATTCCTCGAAAAGCCGGGGCCATGCAGGCCACCACCGCGGGCAGCACCTTGGACACCGAGATGAACGACACGTCCATTGTCAATAGGTCAGGCTGATACGGCAGCTGTTCACGGGCCACGCTTCGGGCATTGAGCCGGTCCAAGGGGTACACGCGTGGATCAACGCGAAGCCGACTGTGCAGTTGCCCCCGGCCCACATCCAGGGCGATGACCTTCTCGGCCCCGGACTGTAGGAGGCAGTCAGCGAACCCCCCGGTGGATGCGCCTACGTCGAGAGCGAGGGTACCGCTGACGTCGATCCCGAAGATCTGCAGTGCGTGAGCCAACTTCTCCCCTGCCCGGGAAACGTAGCGGGGTCTCTCTTTGAGGGCGATCTCCGCGTCTGCGGACACCTGGGTTCCCGCCTTGTCGCTGATCTCGCCGGCCACCCGCACCATCCCGGCCATGATCAGTCCGCGGGCCGCGCTTCGACTGGAGGCCAGTCCTCGAGACACTACCAGTTCATCGAGGCGCAACCTGGTAGTCCGGGCCACCCCGATCAGCTCCCGCAAACGTCCGGGAGGCCGACAAGCTGCATGACAGCAGCCGCGACCGCTTCTCCGGTAAGGCCCACGTCGCGCCGGAGCAACTTCAACGGTCCTTGTCCCACGAAGGCATCCGGCAAACCCAAGCGCTTGATCGGCCGGTAAATGGCGGAATCGGCCATCAGCTCGGTGATCGCCGAACCGAAGCCCCCGGCCAGTGCGTTGTCTTCGACAGTGACTACGGCGCGATGCGCGGCGAGGAGCGGGCACAAAAGATCCGCATCCAGCGGATGGAGCCGTCTCACACTGGCGACCGTTGAAGAGATGCCTTTGGGAGACAACCGTTCAGCCGCCTCCAGTGCCAGGCCTACGCCCGGACCTAGGCTCAAGATGAGAACGTCAGGTCCCTCTCTCAATACCTCCACCCAAGGCCCCTCAAGGGGAAGGATGGGCCGCTGAAGCGATACTCCAAGGCCCGCAGAACGAGGATAGCGGATGACTGAGGGACCCTCAAGACGGAGCGCGGTGGCCAAAAGGCGCTGCAGTTCAGCCTCGTCCTTGGGCACGAAGATGGTCAGCCCGGGCACGATCCTGAGGAACGAGAGGTCGAACGCGCCATGGTGAGTGGGCCCATCCTCTCCAACCAGGCCTGCCCGATCGACGGCAAAGACCACCGGCAGCCCCTGCAGGCACACGTCATGGATGATCTGGTCGTACGCCCTCTGCAGGAATGTGGAGTAGATGGCCACCACAGGGCGTTTCCCCACCGCAGCCAAGCCGGCGGCGAAGCCCACGGCATGAGCTTCGGCTATGCCCACATCGAAGAACCGCTCGGGCATGGCCTCCTTGAGCAGATCGAGTCCCGTGCCGCCGGCCATGGCGGCGGTGATGCCGATGATTCGATCATCGGCCCGAGCCAGCTCGACCAGGGCCTCGCCAAAAGCCCGAGTAAACGTGGTGGGGCCCTCCGGATTGACGCTCTCGCCCGTGGGGACCGAGAAGGCCGGGGTCCCATGGTAACGACCGGGTTGCCTCTCGGCCGGCGCGTATCCCCTGCCCTTTACAGTACGGCAATGAAGCAATACGGGGCCGTCCACCGCGAGCGACCGCCTGATACTCGCGCGAAGAACTTCGATATCATGGCCGTCGATCACGCCCACGTATGTGAATCCGAGCTCTTCGAACAGCATTCCCGGCACTATGGCGGCCTTGATGCCGTCCTTCACTTGTTCGCCGACGGCCGCCACGCGTTCCCCCACTCCCGGCAGGCGCTGCAGCCTCCTCTCCATGTCGCGACGGAACCGGTACAGTTTGGGGTCGATGCGGAGCCGGGAGAGGTACGTGCTCATCGCGCCCACGTTCCGCTCGATGGACATGGCGTTGTCGTTCAGCACCACCAAGAGAGGGGTCCCGAGATGGCCGGCGTGATTGAGGGCCTCGTAGGCCATCCCTCCGGTGAGAGCGCCATCGCCGATAACCGCCACCACCCGGCCCGGAGCGATGCGGGCCGCCTCTCCAGCCGCGGAATCCATTCGGCCGCCCGCTCCGTCGCCACCTCGCAGCCTTCCCTCTACCATGCCCACTGCGGCGCTAACCGAGGTACTGCTATGCCCGGTACCGAAGGCGTCGAAAGCGCTCTCGCTCCGGCACGGAAATCCGGATAGCCCGCCGTAAGTGCGAATCGACCGGAACGACTCCAGCCTGCCGGTGAGCAACTTGTGGGCATACGACTGGTGCCCAACATCCCAGATGATCGCGTCCCTGGGAGTGTGCAACTCCGCGTGCAGGGCAATAGCAAGCTCCACTGCCCCCAGACTCGCGCCCAAGTGACCGCCATTACTCGAGATGGTGGTGATGATCTCTTCCCGCAACTCGTCAGCGACCCGTCGGAGCGCCGCCGGCTCAAGGGTGCGAAGCGCCGCAGGAAGCTCCAATCCATCAATGAATCTACCGTTGCTCACTTCGTCACCTTGAAACCGTTCTCTTGGCCCTGCCGAATCTGTAGGATGTGGTCTCTCTCGGAGATAGCCATGGAGCCAAGAATGCCGTTAACGAGGGCGCCGGCTTCGTCCGAACAGAATCGCTTGGCCAACTCTACCGCCTCGTCAATGGCGACCGCTCCCGGTACGCCCGCTTCCCATAGCAGCTCATACGTCGCGAGGCGCAGAATCGACCGCTCCAAGGTACCCAGACGCTCCAGGCTCCATCCGGCCACATGTTGCTGAAGAACAACGTCGATGGCCTCGTGCTCTCCGGCCACCCCCAGCACCAGGTTGCGTGAGTAGGAGTCGAGATCCGCATCGCCAATTCGCTGGAGTGCTGCTTCGGGGGTAAGGTCCAGTAGATCCTGCTGATAGAGGATGAAGACGGCCTGACGCCGTGCGCTTCTGCGACCCGCCGACACGATAGATGTAGGAATCAGGCGCCTGCTGGGAACACGCCGCTGAAAACGACATCGACCCCGTTGACGGCCAGGCCGGTCATACGGCCAAGGGCTTCAGCTATCCTCTGCCGGGCCGCGGTAGCAAGAGCGGGCAGGAATTCACCCAGGCGGGCATCCAACTGCACCGCGACGTGGCATTCCTGGCCGTCTACCATCACCTCCACAGGGTGAGTCCCAACTAAAGGCAGCGGCGAATGGATCCGCAGCCGGTCATCGTTCTCCAGTGAACCGCGGACGATAGCTTCGAGCACAGAGGTGGCAATCAGGTACTCAGTCATGATAAGCCTCGCGCCTTCCTCCTAAGACAGTGCCGGCAACTCCCGTAGTTTGATCGGAAGAACCCGTCAGTTACCCGCCTTCGACGAACCCCGAATGGCGAAGTATACCAAGGTGGGCGTCTCCGATAGTGGGTCGGCCCTCGAACGGCAACTCATCAAGGCAGCCGCCACTGCGCATGGTACCGGCGAGTAGAGTCAGCGAACCCGGCCCCGCAGCACACGCACGTGCACCTACGCCCTGGTAACGTACTCGCGAGTGCGGGTATCGACGCGGACGACGTTGCCCGGCTCTATGAACAGGGGCACCTGGACCGTGGCTCCCGTCTCCAGGAGCGCACCCTTCGAGCCACCGGAGACCGTGTCCCCGCGAACCCCGGCAGCAGTGTCGACAACCTTTAGGTCCACAAAAGTGGGAAGCTCGACGTCGAACGGCGCACCGTCGATGTACACGACCTCCACCTGCATGTTGAGCGTCATAAGATCAAAGCGCTCTTTGAGAGTGTCTCTCGGTAGAGCAAGCTGCTCAAACGACTCGGCATCCATGAACACTATCTGGTCGGGTTCTTCGTACAGGTAGGTCATCGGCCGGTTTTCAGTACGCAGCTGCTCGAACTTCTGCTCGGGACGGAAGGTTCGGTCGACAAGAGCGCCGCTGACGACGTTGCGCAGCTTTGTGCGCACGAAAGCCCCACCCTTGCCGGGTTTCACGTGCTGGAAGTCGGCGATGCGGTACGTGTCGCCCTCGTACCTAATGGTCATGCCCACTTTGAACTGATTCGTTGAGATCACGCGTCCAGCCTCCAACTGCCGTTCCTGCGGTCGCCATCTGGTCGCCCGCGTTCCGGCGACGCTGCATTCTACACCACCAGCTTGAGTCCGAGAGCGCGTCGGTATCCGTTCTCGCCCCCGGTCAGCTCAGAGTACGGAGGTCTCGAGGCCACTCGGTAAGGATCTCTGCGCCTCCCGGCGTGATGACAACCGTGTCTTCGATGCGAATCCCCGCTCGGCCGGGAAGATAGACGCCGGGCTCGACCGTCACCACCATTCCTGCTTCGAGAACGTCGTCTGAGCGCGCGCTCAGGTTAGGGCCCTCGTGCACGTCCAGACCCACACCGTGTCCGAGACTATGCACGAACAGATCGGACATACCGCCGGCCTCGAGGTGACTCCGAGCAACCCCGTCCACCTCCCGGCCGGAGACCCCCGGCCGAAGTGCAGCCACCGCCCGTGCCTGTGCTTCGCGCACGAGCTCGTAGGCGCGCGTGAGATCCGGGCCCACCGAGCCGGTAGCGTAAGTGCGCGTAATATCGCTGGCGTAGCCATCGACGACGGCACCGACGTCGACCACGAGCAACGCTTCCGGCTCGATGACGGCGGTCGAGGGTGCACCGTGAGGCATAGCGCCTCGTGGCCCGGCCGCGACGATGAAGGGAAACGCCACCCCCTCCGAACCCTGCCGGCGCAAGAAGACTTCTAGGTCGAGAGCCACATCGCGCTCGCTGCGCCCGACCACCGGTATCGTCTCTAGGTAGGCGAATGCGCGGGTGGCCATCAGCCCGGCGAGCCGCAAGGCCTCAAGCTCGTCGGGGAACTTGAGTAGACGACACCGTTGAACCAATCCGTCGACGAGCTTCCATTTCAGTCCGCCTGCAGCGTCCAACAGCTCGCGCAGATGCTCCCAGCGTTTGACTGTGAGGTAATCGAAGTCGAAGCCGGCCAGGGAAACGTCGTCGCCCTCTTCTCGCAAGCGTTCACTCAGGATCTCCGGGATCTGATCGTCACGCCCGGTGCCACAAATCACGAGTTTGGTCCCCGGAGCCTCATGCGCCGCCTGGGTGGTGAAGCGAGAGTCCGTCAGCAGGATCGACTCAGAGCCCGTCAGCACTACTGCTATCGCTTCGCCGGTGAAGCCGGTTAGATAGCGGCAATCGGCCGCGCCAAAACTCACCAGAGCTGCAAGGCCTTCTTCTTCTAATAGAGCCCGGGCGCGAGCCAGTCTCGGCAACAACCGACGCGCCGTCATTCCCCTCCTCGCGACGGCTGAACATTTGTCAAGGCGACGAGCCGGCGGATGGCCTCCAGGTAGCCCGCCGGTCCCTTGCCGGCGATGGTGAAGCTTGCCACTGGTGAGATCACCGAATGACGTCGCCATTCTTCGCGCGCCGTGATGTCGGACAGGTGGACCTCGGCGATGGGGCAGGTCACGACCTCCAAGGCGTCACGAATGGCGTAGCTGTAGTGGGTCCATGCCCCAGGGTTCACCAGGAGAGCACCGGCATGCCTGTGCTCGTGAACGTACTCGATGAACTCGCCCTCATGGTTTGTCTGTCGGCAAATGCACGTCCACCCCAGCCGTTCTGCCTCGCGGGCGACCATCTGTTCGAGGGCTGGAAGAGTTATGGTGCCGTAGTGGACCGAGGGTCGCTCCCCCAGTAAATCTAGATTGGCCCCGTGAAGCACGATTAGACCGGGGGGCGGGGTGCTCATGCTCTGATGACCTCCAAAGCTTCAGCAAGAACGGCACCGGGGACATCCAGCCCCCACACGGGGTCTCCGATTGCTCGCAACCCCACGAAGCCGCTGGTGCCGGCGACCACCTTCTTGTCCCGCGAAGCGGCTCCGAGAAGTGCGGCTATATCCGAAAGCTCGCTGACCACCGGAAGGTCAAAGCCGCGCAAGACGCGCCGGGCCCGCTCGCGCACCGAAGGATCGAGCCCAAGGAGCCGCTCGCTGACGGCCAAGGCCACAAGTAATCCCAAAGCCACGGCACGTCCGTGACCAATGAGCCCGTAGCCCTTCGTCACCTCAAGCGCGTGTGCAGTCGTGTGCCCCAGATTGAGTACCGCGCGGCGACCCGTGTCGCGCTCGTCCTCTCCGACCACCCGAGCCTTGTAGGCGACGCACTTCTTCACGAGGTCGCCCACAACAGCCGGATCCCGCCCGATTACGGCTTCTGGGTTCTCCTCCAGCCCGGCAAAAAGCGTCCCACGGTC
>Ga0214473_10000985_pt1 | contig 38781 bp, 56 predicted proteins | sample RVTome_7_FD_203509 | JGI IMG/M metagenome (GOLD analysis project Ga0214473, IMG submission 203509) | Soil microbial communities from uranium-contaminated site in the Upper Colorado River Basin, Wyoming, United States - RVT98D197 | ecosystem: Environmental > Terrestrial > Soil > Contaminated >...
CGCCGAGATCGACGACGAGGCCCTCGGGTCGCCGGCGACGCAGGTCGTGTGCATGGGCGGCGGCGCCGACCACGGACGGCCCGTGCCGCGGCTCGCCGTGCGGGGCTGTCACAGCAAGCGGCGGCCGCCTGAGGGCGAGACAACCTGATGGCCAGCCCCCAGCCCGTGCCCTTCGTCCAGTTCTCGAAGGAGCTGTTCGACGCCATCCTGCGCTCGCCCATGCCGGCCACTCAGCAGCGCGTCGTACTGGCGATCGTGCGGCGCACGTACGGTGATGGCGGGCGGAAGCAAGCCGAGATCTCAATCGGCCTGCTGGCGCGGATGCTCGGCCAGAACAAGGGCACGATCAGCCGCGCCCTCAGCGACCTGGTCGAGAGGGGCGTCGTGAGGATCGTCCGCGAGGAACATCACCGCATGACCCGGATCCTCGCCCTGAACAAGGACTACGAGACCTGGGACGCCTACTCCGTCGCCGCCGAGGACAGCTCGGCAACGGTTGCCGGGGAGCAACCATCGCCTGTGGATAAGCCTGTGGATAACTGCCCCACCAAGGACGGCAACGGTTGCCGGGGAGCAACCCAACGGTTGCCGGGGAGCAACCCAACGGTTGCCGGGGAGCAACTCAACGGTTGCCGGGGAGCAACCATAGAAGACTTAAGAGACAAAGAGACACAAGAGACAAGAACAAGTGGCGCCGTTCCGAAGATCACGGCGCCCACCACCATCGAATGGCAACAGCGCGCCGACGAGTTGCTGGCGCGATCGCACTTCCCCAGCGACCTGCTGCAGCTTGGCGAGATCCTGGCCGGCGAGAACAAGACCGGCAAGGCGCGGCTGTCACGCATCGTCCGCGAACTCTACGAGCCGATCGTCGACCTGCAGGACGAGCTCTCGGACGAGCAGCTGCGGTACGGCCTGCGGGCCGCCATCACGGCGTCGGCGCCGAATTGGCGCTACGTCCGCAAGGCCGCGGAGGGCTACGAGCGTCCGCCGACGGCCGTCTCAGCCCCGAGGCGCCCCACCTGCCCTCAGTGCGAGATGGACCTGACGTACGACGAGATCGGTCCTCACTGCCCCGTCTGCGGATTCAGACACACTCCCAACCCCACCCCCAACCACAACCCCCTGGAGGCGATCACCCCATGAGCCAAGCTGAGCTGTTTCCCCTGAGCGAGGAGGAGCGGATCGCCCGTATCCGTAGCCTGTTGGCCAAAGACGAGGAGAAGACGGCGACGAAGCGCATCAACGCTGAGGCGGCGCTCGACGAGGCCACCGAGAGCTGGGACACGGCATCGCAGATGCTCGCCACGTTCGAGGACATGACGGCCGTCTGTACGGCCGCGGCACGGGTAGCCGGCGTCACGCCGGAGGGCGTCGACCCAGTGACTGGCGAGGTCGCGCAGGTTGATACTCCTGCCCCCGTCGCTTCCTCATTCGAGGGCGAAAAAAGTGCGACGCCGGTCGTCATCGTCCTCTGGCCGGACGACCCTGAGCCGCATGTGACCGTGATCGGCGAGTACACGACCTACCTGGAGCTGATCGCCGACTACTCCAGCCCGACCGACCCCGGCCGCGATATCCGCGACATGGCGGACTGCTTCGTCTACGGCGAGGACGATGACCTCGTGCGGCCGCTGACGAAGCCGATCGACCGCTCCGACTACGGCAAGCGTCTCGTCATCCGCTTCCGCGTGCAGGATCTAGCCGAGACGGCGTCATGATCGCCGGCCTCTTCGTCGGCCTCTTCGTCGGCACAGCAATCGGCTATTTCGCCCACGAGGTGACGTCGTCCTGGTCACTCCGATCGGCCTACGAGGCGGGCTACGACGAGGCCCAGGCGGAGCGCGACCTGGGGGGAGCTCATGACTGACCTACGTCTGGCCTACGCTGCACGTTGTCCCTGCGGTCACGTTGTCGCCGCGGCGATGGACGTGCCCGCGCATGGCAAGGACAACGCCAGGGAGGTCGCGAGCTGGATCCGCGATGGCTTGACCGTCGAGCGCCTCGGGGTTGAAGCCGTCCGCGCTCAACTGCACCGCTGTACCTGTCCCGCTGTCCGCTGCGGACCGGAGCGGCTCGACCTGTGAGATCACCCGGCTGGGTACATCCCCGCCGCCGCCAGCGCCGCCGTCTGGGGCGCTGCGACGTCACGTGGCACGCGCTCGATTCCTACCTCACGCGCATCCCCGGAGCGCGTCGTGCCGGCGCTCATGAGGCTCTGCGGCGCATCGCCATGGGGGCGAAGCTCGTGGGCCACACGACGACCGGAGACGAGCTCTACGAAGCCGACGGCATGCGGCTCGTCGTCTGGCGCGCCGCGCGCCGCGACCCGCTCGTGATCACGGTGCTGCCGGCCAGGGAAACGCCGTGACGCTCTACCACGGCGGCGTCGCGGGGCTCCATGCGGGCGCTCTTCTGCTGCCGTCGCCGCCCCATGTCAGCGACGGCTGTCCTGTCTGCGTCGCTCGTGCGGAGGGCCGCCTCTATACGGCGGGCGAGTACCGCCTCTTCCTGCGACAGTTCGGCGATCGGGCGCGGCCGGTCTTGGACGCGCTCGCCGGCGCGCCTGACAGTGCGCCGCTCGACCCTCCAAGCGCGCAGCAGGCGGTCTATGTCACGACCAGCGAGCTGTACGCGAGCTGGTACGCAGCCCGCAGTCAGGGCGATGTCTACGTCATCAAGCCGATCGGCAGACTCACGCCCTCAGCTGAAGACCATTTCTCGTCGTTCACCGTGCCGCGCGCTCGCGTGCTCCAAGTGCTGCGGCGCCGAGTGCAGCTCTCGGACTCCGAGCGCGCGCAGTTGCTCGACGAGTGGACGAAGGCCGACGAACAGGCCTCCGGAGCATGAACGTCATGGTCCCGACCGGCGAGAAAGCCCGCTGCGCGCGCTGTGGCGCCCTCCTGTCGCAGTACAGGGTCGCGGGCGAGCCGGAGGGCCTGTGCGCCGTCTGCGCGCCTCAGACGGCCCCGGAGTGCGTCATCACCTCAGAGGCGCTGGTCTATGCCGTCGCGGCTCTACTGATGACGGGCCGGGCCCTGGACCGCGGCCGCATCCATCTGCAGGCAGAGCTCGCGCAGCAGGGCATCGTGGCCGACGCCGTCGACGTGAGCCACGCCGTCGGGAAGCTGCGGCGACGCTACCGGATGCGGATCTATGCCGTGGAGCGGCAGCCGGGCTACGAACTGGTGGCCTGGCCATACCGCTTCACGCGCCATCGCGCCCTGCCTGACGGGCGGTTGCACGATGCTGAGCTCGCAGAGTCGTTGCAGCTCGATCTCGCGCTACTGGAGTCGGTCGCTGCCGGCGCGTAGACTGCAGGCCAGGAGAGGAGGCATGATGCCTGACGACCCGCTCAAGCCGATCCCCGACCAGCTCTGCGACGCCTTCTCCGACCTCCGCGACGCGCTCATGGGCACGCCCCCGGCCCGCCTTCTGCTGCGCTTCGTCGATTGGTGCCCGGGCCTCCAACGGCGGCCCTGGGCGCGGAAGTACCACACCTGACTACCCGAAGGCCGGAGCGCGCGTCCGGCCGCGTGAAGAGAGGGCCGCCCTTCGGGGCGGCCCTCCGCGTCTCCGGCACTGGCAGAACGCTGGCATACTCGGTCAGAAGTCCAGGCTCAGGCTCGATGACCGCTTCTTAGGCTACCGTCAGGAAATCGGCAATGAGCAGCGGAAAATGGCCTGTGGCCAGCATCATGCGGCGGTCTCGAAAACCGTTAGGGGCGGTTCCGTCCCTCGGGGGTTCGAATCCCCCCCTCTCCGCCATTTGCAGCCCTTTAGCGCTTGCGCTTTGCGCGCATCTCGGACAACGAAACCGGCGCACTGGCACGACGCTGGCACAAATCGGCCGAATCGCGTGCCGCGCGGGCCACGGCGATGCGCTCTTCCTGGCGCCGCAGGTACTCGCGATCGGTCTCTGAGAAGGTGAAGATGTAGCTGCCGTGCGTCGTCCGCATGTCGGTATGGCCGGCGCGCGCCATCACGAGGCTGTCGGGCGCGCCGTCGTCGTGCAGGCCCGAGAGGTAGGAGCGGCGGAGACCGTGGAAGTCGATCCGCGGCTCAAGCTTGTGCTGGCGCACGAACTGGGCCCAGCCGGTCGTCAGGGTGTCGGGCTTCATCGGCTCGCCGTCGGCGCGACAGCAGACCAGCAGACGCCGGTTCCAGCCCCGCCCGGCCGCCAGCCGCATCTCGTCCTGGTGCGCCCGGTGGGCCTTCAGTAGGTCCACGAGTTGGGTCGGCAAGGGCAGGGGGCGCCACGAGCTGTCGGTCTTGGGCTCGCCGAAATGAAGCTCGCGCCCCACCTGTTCGACGCTGGAACAGACCGCGATGGTGCCCGCCTCGAGGTCGACGTGTGGCCAGGCGAGCGAGCAGACCTCGCTGCGTCGTAGGCCCGCCCAGGCGGCCAGGGCCGCCGGTTCGCGCAGCTGCGAGCGCTGCGCCTCGTCGACCGCGGTCAGGATCTGCTCGTCGTCCCACACCGGGCGCTTCTGTCGCTTGACCTTCGGCGGGTGCTTCACGCGCCGGGCGGGGTTCGTCTCGACGAGCTCCTCCTCCTCAGCCCAAGTCAAAGCGGCGTGGATGGCTGAGTGCATGTGGCGCGTCGTCTGCACCGAGAGCCCGCCCTTGCCGTCGAGGCGGCCGCTCTTCTGTTTGGCGGCGTAGAAGGCGGTCAGTTGCGCGGGCCTCAGATCGAGGACCGCCAGCTCGCCGAGCTCTGGCGTGATGTGCTGGTCGACGAGCTCGCGGTAGCGCTCGAGGACCTTCGGCTTCGGGTCGCCTGGCTTGACCTCGAGCCAGCGCCGCAGGACCTCGCCCAGCGTGATGCGATCGGGATCGGTGCACTCATGCTGCTCGAGGACGGTGATCCAGTCGCGAAGCTGCCCCTCGGCTCGCCGCAGGCCTCGGGCGCTGACGCGCTTCGTCGTGCGGTCGCGTTCGCCGGCCGTCCCCGGCAGGTTGACCACCAGCTCCCAGCGGTCGCCGCCCAGGTCCCTGACGTGGCCCGTGAGCCTGCCCTCCATGGCTCGGTATCATAGCACCGGGTCGGCGGTGAGTCGGGTCCGCTGCGTGACGAGGGCGGCATCCTTGAGCCATGCCGCGCATCATCGCCGCCTTCGCCTACCGCTACGAGCCCGACTGGCTCATCGACGAGCTGCGCCAGAATCTCTCGTGGGTCGACGGCTTCGCCGAGCTCAACGATCGTGACCGCACCGAGCCGTGGGGCGTCAACGCCGACCGCGTGAAGGAGCTCATGGCGATCGCCCAGGCCATGGAGCCCGATTGGATCTTCTACACGGCGCCCGACGAGCGGCTCGAGGACCGGGCCGCCGACGTCCTGCGCGAGGTCGCCGACCGACCCGGCACGCGCTACTCGTTCCGCCTGCGCGAGATGTGGCGTCCGGACGCCTACCGCGTCGATGGCATGTGGGGCCGCAAGCGGCGGGCGCGCCTCTTCCGGCCCGGCTGCCTGCGCGACACCCGTCTGCTCGATCTGAACATCTACCACCTCAAGATGATCGAGCCCGCCAACCGTGCCGAGCGACAGCGTGTCCACAGCGAGCACAACCGCTGGGACAACAAGCGTCGCGGCTTCCGTTACATGACGAGCGAGCGCGGCCTGCGGCTCGAGCGCATCCCTGCGGGCCGCGGCTACTCGCCTCCCTACCGTCCCTACAGCTTCCGGGTGTCGGGCAGATGACAAGAGCGGGCCTGAGGCAGCCCTGATGCCCCAGGTCATCCGCGCCTCGCTAGCGTCCATCCCGGAACGCGCCGAGCTCCTCGAGCGCACCGTGGCGAGCCTGCTTCCGCAGGTCGACAGGGTCGGCGTCTACCTCAACGGCTGGGATACAGTTCCGGCCTTTCTGGAGCGTCCGCGCGTCGACGTTGCTCGCTCTCAGGAACATGGTCGCCGCGGCGACGCCGGTAAGTTTTTCTGGGCCGACGCTGGTGACTTCGACTACCAGTTGACGTGCGACGATGACCTCATTTACCCCCCGGACTGGGCCGAGAGCCTCGTGCAAGGCGCCGAGCGACACCATCGCCGCGCCCTGGTGGGCATGCATGGCGCGCGCCTGGGCGAACAGCCGCAGGACTATCACCGCTCGCTCGTGAGCAGGTTCCGCTGCCTCGACGCCGTGGATGGCGAGCACGCCGTACACGTACTCGGTACGGGTGCGCTCTGCTGGCATCGGTCCCTCGCTCTAGATCCGGCTATCTTCAAGCACCCGAACATGGCCGACCTCTGGCTAGCGGCATGGGCGCAGCGCGAGGCTGTGCCGCGCATCGTGCTGCCCCATGCGGCGGGCTGGCTCGTCTCGCAGAAGGCACCACGGTCGATTTGGGCCGCGTCCGTCGCCGGCGAGGGCGGGGACATGGACACCGGCGCCAGGCAGGCCGAGCTTGTGCGCGAGACCGACTGGCGCCTCATCACGGCGCCACGCTGCAAGGTCGTCGTCTCCATCGTCACCTACAACCGAGGGCGCGGTCTGCGCCGCGTCTTGTCGGAGGTGGAGCGCGAATCGCGGCGCTTCGACGGCGAGATCGAGGTGCGCATCCATGATGACTGCTCACCACGCTACGATGCCATCAGGCGGCTGTGTGCTGCGCGCGGCTATATCTTTACCTCGGCGCCACGCCACTATGGCAAGGCCGAGCACTGGCGCCTGATCGCCGACGAGCTCGCCGGCCTGCGAGACCGGTTCGCCACCTGGTACGTCTTCCTGCCCGACGACGTCCGTCTCTGTGACCACTTCTTCGCGCACGCCATCGCCACGTGGGAGACGCTCGAATGGCCGACAGCGCTCAATCTCTCTCACCATCTGTCACGGCCCGGCGGGTGCTGGACAGGATGCAGGCCGCGCGAGGTCGGAGAGGGCGTCGAGGTCGGCTGGATCGATGGCCTCTACCTCTCACGCCGAGAGCTCCTCGAGCGTGTCGACTTTTCAGTCCCGCGGCCCGGCGCAGAGTGGTTGCGGCGCTGGCTCGCCAAGGGACGCGGCTCTGGAACCGGGGCCCTCCTCTCGCGGGAGCTCGTCGCCGGCGGCGCCCGGCTCTACCGCGTCAAGCACTCGCTCACGCACCACCAGGGCATCCCGTCCATCATGCACCCCGCGCGGCGCAAGACCGAGCCCCAGACGCACATCGACCCGCACGCGCCCTTCGCCACCTATCCCGTGGGCCGCGCCAGGATCGCCGCCGATCCCGCGGACCACATCGGCAAGATCTTGGCTGCCGGTCGTTGGTACGAGGCCGACCTGCTTGAAGCCATACGTGAGCTTGCCGTGAAGGGACTGTACGTCGACGTCGGCGCGCACGTGGGCGGTCACACCGCGTTCTTTGCGACGGCCTGCGGTGCCCGCGTCCTCGCCGTAGAGCCGAGCGCCGATAGTTTCGTGCGCCTGGTAGCGACCGTGGAGGCGAGTGGCATCGGCGACCGCGTAACGGCCATCCGCGCCGCCGTGCACGAGTCCTGGCTTACGGCTCGTATCGTGCGTGGTCCGCCGGGCAATTCCGGTATGGCACGGGCCGAGGATGGCGGAGAGGCCGGGACTGCGCCGGTCATCCACCTTGACGAACTTCTCTGGGACGAGTGCGTGGGGTTGCTGAAGATCGACGTCGAGGGTTCGGCGCTGGAGGTGCTCCGCTCCGGCCTGCACGTCATCAGGCGCGACCACCCGGTTATTGCTGCTGAGGTTGGCGAGCAGCGGGAAGAGGTCGACCGGCTGCTCAGCGGCTGTGGCTACGGCTCGCCTAGCGGCCCGTTCTGCTGGACCCCCAGTTGGCTCTGGCAGGCGGACTGACGTGAGGCCCCACGTCCTCTTTGTGTCGGGCTCATGCTGCACGCGAGTCCACAAGGAGGCGCAGGCGCTCCGCGACCGCGGCTGGCGCGTCGAGTCGCTCTCCTGGGCGCAGCCGTCGATGCCGCGGGCTTTCACCAGCTGGGAGGTGGCGAGTCGCCGCAACCTCGCCGCGCACATCGCTGCCTCATCGGCCGACCTCATCCACGTCCACAACGGCCCCGACCAGCTGATGCGCCACGCCGCCCGTGGCGCCCGCGGCCGGCCGATCGTCTACGACTGTCACGACCTGGGATTCCATCGCACCGGCACCATGAGCCGGCACGAGGCGTTCGCGTTCGCGCGGGCGGACGGCATCGTCAACGTGTCGGAGGAGTACCGCGACGTCGCCTTCCGGCTGCACCCGTGGACGTGCCCGGAGGCCGTCGTCATGTCCTGCCCGCCGCGAAGGTGGGCGCCCCGCGCCGGCAGTCCTCGCAGCGGCGTCGTCTACGAGGGCGGGCTCGTGCGGCCGGGGCATCGCATGAACTGGCGCGACCTCTCGCCTGTGACGACCGCCTTCGCTTGCGCCGGCGTTCCGCTTGACCTTTACGTCAACCCAGGCATGGCGCGCTTCTACCCGCGCGTGCAGCGCTACCTTCCCTACCGCCGGCTCCTGCAGCGGCTCACGCGCTACGAGTACGGGTGGATCGGCACGGATGCGCCGGTCGACAAGGGACAGGCCGCGGTGCCCAATAAGCTCTGGGATTACGCCATCGCCGGCGTCGTGCCGGTCGTCTGCAACCGGCCGGCTGCCGCCGCGGTCTTCGGCGCCGGCGCCATCGTCGCGAGCTCCGCGGCCGACGCGCTCGAGCAGATCGCCACGGCGGACGCTGACGCGCTCCGCGCCCTCATTCGGCCCCGGTACATGGATGAGGAGATCGACGGCCTTGTCCGGCTCTACGAGGCTCTGCTTGAAGAGCATTCGGCCTGTGAGGGGTAGGGGGTCACATCACTGAGCGCGCGCGCCGCAGACCCTGCCCGCCCCCTTCCGCGTGCGAGCCCGAAATTGGTGATTTTCAGAACAGGTTTCAGGTGCCTGTGTAACGGGTTTCGGTGACGGGTCCGCCATCATCGAGCCATGGAGCGGGTCGAGATCCTTCGGTGTGAGTGGTGTGGCCGCGAGACCAAGCGCGGGCGGCGCGGGCCGGCGCCGCGCTACTGCCAAGCCGCCTGCCGGGTGGCCGCGCACCGGGCCCGCTGCACTACCGCCGCGATCCGCGCCGAGATGCAGGCCAACGGCGCAACCTACGAGCCCGTCGTCCACGCCGATCCGCCGCCGCAGGTGAGCGTCGACGAGGACGTCGCTCGAGCGTTCGTCGAGGCCAAGTCGCTGGCCAGCGTCTTCGCGAGTCTCGGCTCTCAGGCTCGGCCGGCGCTCGCCTGGCGCTGCACTCGTGTGTCCCAGGCGCTCACCACCGCCATCCACGAGACCCTCGGGAAGGACTGACATGGGCAAGACCGCGAAGCCCGCGCCGTCGCTCGAGGTGGAGGTCGTGCCGATCGACGCGCTCACGCTCGACCCGCGAAACGCCCGCAAGCACGGGCGGCGCAACCTGGACGCCATCAAGGGCTCGCTCGAGCAGTTCGGCCAGCGGCGCCCGCTTGTCGTGCGGCAGGACGGGCAGGTGATCGCCGGCAACGGCACCCTCGTCGCCATGCTCGACCTGCGCTGGACCGAGGTCGCCATCACGCGCGTGCCGGCCGGCTGGACCGACGACCAGGTGCGCGCCTACGCGCTCGCCGACAACCGCACCGCCGAGCTCGCCGAGTGGGACGATGTCGTGCTCGCCGACATGCTGGCCGAGCTCGACGCGGGCGGCTGGGATCTGGGCAGCATCGGATTCGACGGCCTGGCGGAGATCGCGCCGGGTGACTCGGACGACGATGTACCCGGTGTCGGCGATGCGGCGGCGACCGCGAGGCTCGGCGAAATCTGGGCCATGGGCGAGCACCGCGTCGCCTGCGGGTCGTCGACCGACGCCGACCTCGTGGGGCGGCTGTTCGGGGAGGCTCGCGCCGCGGCCGTGGTCACGGATCCGCCCTATGGCGTCGACTACGTGGTGAACAAGAAAAAGCTCACCAAGCTCAAGGTGATCGGCGGGACGTTCGACCATCGGAGCATCGCGAACGACGCGCTCGCTGGTTCGGCGCTCACCGATCTCGTGCGCGAAGCCCTCGCGCTGGCGCTCGCGTCCAGCCGTCCGGGGGCTGGCTGCTATGTCTTCCACAGCGATGCGCGCCGCATCGAGTTCGAGGCGGCGATGCTGGCCGCCGGCTATCATGTGGCGCAGACGCTCGTGTGGGTCAAGGACATGTTCGTCCTCGGGATGATGGACTACCACAGCCAGCACGAGCCGATCCTTTACGGCTGGACGCCGGTCGCCACGGCCAAGGGTAGCGGTCCGCACAACGGTCGCAGACATGGCTGGTACGGCGGGCGCAAGCGCGCCGCCCTGGTTGCCGACCAGCAACCCGACTTCGCCGCCATGGAGCGCGACGAGCTCGTGGCGCTCCTTGAGGCGCTGTACTCTGAGAGCACCGTCGTGCGCCATGACCGGCCGCGGCGAAGCGATGAGCATCCGACCATGAAGCCGGTCGGGCTCCTCAGCCGCCTCATCGTCAACAGCACGAAGAAGGGCGGGCTCGTCTACGACCGTTCCTGGGGAGCGGTTCGACCGTCATCGCCGCCGAGCGCCAGGGCAGGGTCTGCTACGGCGTGGAGCTTGATCCCATGTACGTCGACGTGGCCGTGCGACGCTGGGAGACCGTCACGGGCGGCAAGGCGACGCGCACCTCATGAGCGCGCGCCGGCGAAAGCGGCGCTCCGGATCTGCGGCCGCCGCGGCCCAGCGGCGCTACCGCCGAGCGATCTTCACCGTGCTCGAGCAGCGCGGCGAGGTCTGCGAGTCCTGCGGCGCCTCGGCGCGCCACGTCCACCACATCATCACCGTGGCGACGAGCGGCATCGACTCTGAGCTCGCCTACGAGCTGGCCAACATGCTCGTGCTCTGCAACGACTGTCACGTCCTCATGCATCCTGGCAGCAAGAACCGCAACATGTGGTGGCGCATGGACGAGGCCGGGCAGTCTCGCGGCCACGCGCTCAACCGGGTCGGGCGCTGATGGCCAGGGCATCCCGTGCGCGCGCCGGCGACCCGCCGGACCTGGACGCGCCGCTCGTCATCCTCAAGGAGCTCCTCGAGATCGAGCGCGAGCGTCTGCGCACCGCGCGCGAGATCGAGAAGCGCCGCGAGATGGTTTTCCCCGAGACGACCGTCATCGTCCGAGACATCGAGCGCCTGCTCGCTGAGATCGAGCGCCGCGAGAACCCGCCGGGCGATGGATCCGGCGACGGCCGCTCGGCGCCGCCGAGGCCCGCCGAGTTCGAGCGGTGGGAGTAGGCAGGCGTGGCACGCGGTCGTCCTCGTGATCCCCGGCGCGGGAAGAGCCACAGCAGCGGGCACCGGCCGCAGACCGGATCCGCGCCGCCGGCCATCGTCGGGCCAGCTCCGCCTGCCGAGCTCGCGCACCGTGAGCCGCCTCCGGAGACGCCGGTCGTGGCCGCCGAGCTGTGGTGCACGATCCTGGCCGACATGTCGGCGCTGCGCACTCTGCGCGAGGTCGACCTGCCGCTTGTGCGCGCCTACTGCCAGGCCGCCCAGGTGCACGCCGATGCCTCCGATCTTGTCAACCGCAAGGGCGTGCTCGTCGCCGGTCGCAATGGTCCCATGCCTAACCCGATGATCAGGGTCGCCAAGGACGCTGCCGCGACGATGCGGCAGCTCTCCGACGTGCTCGGGCTCAACCCGCTGGCGCGGATCCGTGGCAACCTCATGGAGGCCGCGACCGGCTCGATGGTGCTCAACATCCAGAAGCGCCTGCGCGAGCTCATGGAGGAGTGAGCGTGACTGCCGGCGCCTCTGCGCAGCGCCAGGCGGGGCGCCGGGCCGCGAAAGGCCGCTCCGGATCTCCGCGCCGCCGCAAGGCGCCGCCCGCGAAGCACGCACTCCCGCGCGTTCCCGGCCGCTACCGCACCACCAAGAAGGGCGAGCAGATTGCGCGCCTGTTCATCACCTTCCTGTCGGGGTTCATCCGGCACCCCGACCGGGCCTTTGCCGGCAAGCTGTTCGTGCCCGAGCTCTGGCAGCGCGACCACATCCTGCGGCCGATCTTCGCCTGCGTCGACCGGCACGGGATGCGCAAGTATCGCGAGGCCATCCTGGGGCTGCCGCGCAACTCCGGCAAGTCGAGCTTGTCGGCGGCGCTCGTCCTGGCGATCGCCTTCATCGAGCCGATCATCGAGGGCGAGTACGTCATCGTGGCGCGTAACCGCGCCCAGGCGAGGATCGTGTTCGGCAAGATCCGCCGCATGGTCTACGCCGACCCGATGCTGCGGGCGGCGTGCGAGGTGCGCACCAACGAGGTCATCGTCAAGGAGACGGGCCAGCGCATCTACACCGTGGCTTATGACGCCGGCTCGGCGCAGGGCATCCACGGCCAGGTCGTCATCATCGACGAGTACCACGTCCACAAAGACGACTCCATGCGCTATGCCATGCTGTCAGGGATGATCGGACAGCCGAACGCGCTGCTCATCACGATCTCGGCCGCCGGCGAGGAGCGCAAGGGTCCGCTCTGGGAGCTCCTCAAGAGCGCCCGCGAGGACCCCCGGGCCTACGTCTATTGGGTCGGCGCCGGCGAGGACGACGACGGCGACGACCCGGTCGTGTGGCGCGCCGCAAACCCGCAGTCGTGGATCTCGGACGACGATCTGCTCGCCGCCTACGACTCGATGCCGTTCCCTGTCTTTGAGCGGTATCACCTCAATCGCTTCCCGTCGACGGGCACGAACCGCGCCTACTCGGCGAAGCTCTGGCATGCCTGTGACGCTCGGCCGCGGGTCGATACCGAGACCCCGTCCGTGCTGGGCCTGGATGCATCATGGACTCGCGATACGACGGCCCTCGTCTTCGACCAGGTCGACAGCGAGGGCTGGCATAACTGGCTCGCGTGGATCTGGCGCAAGGACGAGGCGCTCGGCTATATCGACCACGACCCGATCGAGGCCAAGATCGTCGAGCTCTGCGAGGATTTCAACGTCACGCGAATCGCCTGCGACCCCAACTACTTCACGCGCTCCATGCTGCGCCTCCAAAACGAGTACGGCCTGCCGGTCGAGGAGTTCCGCCAGAACGACTTCAAGATGAGCGCCGCGTCGATGATGCTGCTCGACGTCCTCAAGGAAGGCCGCGGCCGGCACGGCGGGAACCCGGAGCTCACCGACCAGGTGCTCAACGCCGGCGTGAAGGAGACCCCGTATGGCTGGCGTCTCACGAGGGTGCAGGTCGATCTCAAGATCGACGCCGCGGTCGCCTGCGTCATGGCCTCGTACCTGGCCGAGGCCGAGGCCCTGACGGCGTCCGATCCTCGCGTCATCACGGCCGTTCGCAAGCGCCGCTAAAGGACGCCTTCGGGTGACGCTCCCCGCAGCATGGTCACATGAGGATCAGCCGCAAGCCCTACCTCAAAGAGCTCGAGGCCGAGACCGTCGTCGTGCACACGCGCGACGATGCCTCGATCCGCGGCGTCCTCGTGGCCGTGCACTGTGACGTCTACGTCCTGCGCCACGCCGCCTACCTCAACCCGGACGGCTCCAAGGTGGCCGCCGACGGCGAGGTCCTGATCCCCGTGAGCCGCGTCGCGTTCCTGCAGCGCATCCTCGAGGCGGGAGACGCATGACGGTCATCATCAGCAAGGGCTCCCACGTCCGCGCGCAGTCGGCGCTGCCGTGGTCCGGCAAGAGGATCACGACCTACGTGGGGCCTGGCGGCGGCAGCGTGACCCTGTGGGGAAGCCGCACCGCGACCTACGAGTCGATCGTGTTCAGTCAGCCATGGGTCTACGCCGCCATCCGCACGTTCTACCTCGCCATCGGCCGGCTCCCCGACAAGGTCTACTCCGGCCTCGAGGGCGAGGACCGCAAGCGCCTGCGCGATCACGCCGTCGCGCGCCTGCTGCGCATCCCGCGCAAGGGCGCCTCGGGGTTCGAGCGCAAGGGCGACCTCGCCTACTGGCTGTTCAGCCAGGGCAACCACTTGGAGCTCAAGATCAGGCCGGCGATCGGTGCCCCGCCCGAGGAACTGTGGCCCGTGCCGTGGACGTGGGTCCAGGAGGTCAAGGACGGCACCGAGATCGTCGGCTACCGCATCTACACCGGCTCGGGGGCTCCGTATCCCTTGGCGCCTCAAGACGTCGTGCACTATCGCCTCATGGGCGGCCGGTCGCCGCTCGAGCCCCTGCGCCGCACCCTGGGGATCGAGGACGCCGGCATGGACTGGCAGATGCAGGCGCTCGAGAACGGCCCCAGCCTGCGCGGCGCCTTCTCGACCGACACCAAACTGTCGGAGCGCACGATCCCGCGTCTGCGGGCCGAGCTCGAGGAGCTCTATGCCGGCCCCGGCGGCAACGCGCTCGGGCTGTTCGACCAGGGGCTCAACTTCTCCAGCATCAGCCAGTCGGCCGGCGACGTCGGCGTGATCGACACGCGCAAGGCAACGCGCGAAGAGGTCGCTGCGTGCTTCGGCATCCCGGCGCCGATGATCGGGATCCTCGACCATGCGACCTACAGCAACATCACCGAGCTGCGGCGATCGTTCTACGTCGACACGGTGGCGCCCTACCTGACCCTCATCGAGGAGACGGAGCAGGCGCAGCTGATCCAGCCCGAACCGAGGTGGCAGGCGGCCGGCATCTTCGTCGAGTTCGACATGGGCGAGATCCTTAAGCCCGACCCCCTGCAAGAGGCGCAGTCGATCATGCTCCTCACGTCGAGCGGCACCAACTCCACCAACGACAACCGCAAGCTCAAGCGCATGGACCCGATCGGCGACCCGAACGACGTCGCCAACCCATACAACCGGCCCCGCGTCCCGGCCAACCTGCTGGACCCCACGGCTCCCACCGCGACGCCGCCAGCGTCCGCCTCGATGCACGAGGCGCTCGTTATCGAGGCCATGCGTGCCGGACGCCCCACGAAGGAGGACGACGATGCGCCGCCAGTTCCCGAAGGCTAAGCGCTGCTTCTACGAGGTCCAGGCGGCGGTCCGGGCCGAGAGCGAGCCGAGCGCGACGGATCTCTGGATCTACGACATTATCGGCGACGACTGGTACGACCCCTCGCTCACCGCGAAGGAGCTCTGCCAGACGATCGCCGCCATCGACACCGACGAGATCGTGCTGCATCTGGCGAGCCCGGGCGGCAGCGCCTCGGATGGCATGGCGATCTACAACGCGCTCGCGAGCCACCCGGCAAAGGTAACGTCGCGCGTCGAGGGCTGGACCGGCTCCATCGCGACCGTCGTTGCGCTCGCGGGCGAGCAGGTGCTGATGTTCGACAACTGCTTCTGGGCCATCCACAACCCTCTTGGCATCGAGATCGGCGACGCCAGGGTGCATCGCGAGTACGCCGACTTCCTCGACCAGGTCGCGGCGCTCATGACTCGTGTCTACATGGAGCGCTGCACCAAGACCGAGGACGAGCTCGCGGCGGCACTCGACGCCGAGGCGCTCATGAGCGCCGAGGAGGCGGCCGAGTGGGGATGGGTCGACGAGGTGCTGACGGGCGCCACGGCCGCCGTCGCGCTCGACCGCTCCGTGCTCGAGGCCTTCGGCTGGACGGCCAGCGCGCCTCGCATCGCCCTTGAGCCGAGGGCGCCCGACGCCGGCGTGGCCGGTTCGGGTGACGCCCCCGCCACCATGGACACAGAAGGCCTCGCGTCGCTGCTGACAGCGGCCAAGCGGCACTAAGAGAGGAGACAGAGAATGGATCTCAAGGAACGTGCTCGCAAGCTGCGCGAGCAGGCCGACGCCGCCACCGCCGAGGCGCAGGCCAGGTGGGACGCGCTGGTGGTCGCCCGTGACGGGCTCGCCAACGCCGAGATTCCCGAGGGCAAGGCCCTCACCGACACGGCGGAGTACACCGCGGCCCAGGACGCGAAGGCGTCCTACGACACCGCCGCCACTGAAGCCCGCACGGCCGAGGATGCCTACAAGGCGATCCTCGAGCTCATGGGCACCGAGGCGCCGGAAGGCTCTCCGACCGCCCGCATGACGCCGCAGGCGTCGGCGAGCGGGGCGCCCGTCTCGATCGGTGAACAGTTCATCGCCTCCGACGTCTACCGTGACGTCGCGGCCCGCATCCCGGACACGCCGGGCTCCAAGACCAAGGTCGGGACGACCGATAGCGTGCCGGTCGCCGACCGCGAGCAGGCCCGCGCGATCCTGCGCGGCCCGCAAGCGACGATCTTCTCAACGCCGGCCGAAGTCGTGGCGCCGGATCAGGCCCCGGGCATCAGGCCACTGCCGCTCCTGCCGCCGCTGACGGTGCTCGATCTCATCACCATGGCCACGACCGACTCGACGTTGGTCAAGTGGGTCCGTGAGAACGTGTTCACGAACGCCGCGGCCGAGGTCGCCGAGTCCGTGCAGGGCGCCGAGGTCACGAAGCCCGAGGCCGCCCTGACGCTCGAGCCGGTGGACTTCCCCGTGACCACGATCGCCCACTGGATGCCGGCCTCAAAGCAGTCGCTCCGCGACATTGCCGGCGTGCGCAGCCTGATCGACTCGAAGCTCGAATGGGGCCTGCGGCGCCGGCTCGCCCGTCAGGTCATCAACGGCGACGGCGCCGGCGCCAACCTGCTCGGCATCTGCAACACGCCGGGCATCGGCCATGTAGACCGCAGCGGCGTCGACGCGATGAGCCTGATCGAGGACATCTACGACGGCGCCGTCTCGATCGGCGACGCCTACGGCGAGGCGCCGAACGTCTGCTTCCTCGGCCGTGCCGACTACAAGCTCCTGCGCTTCGCCCGCGGCGACGAGGGCGGCGCCGGCACCGGCAGCTTCATCTTCGGTCCGCCCACCAGGGTCAACCCGATCGAGGTCGAGGGCTGCCTCGTGCTGCCGAACTTCGACCTGCCGGCCGGCATGAGCGTGATGGGCATCTGGCGCGAGTTCGCCGTGTGGATGCACGAGGGCATCTCGATCGCCCTGTCGGACAGCCATGAGGACTACTTCATCAAGAACCTCGTGGCGATCCTCGCCGAGTTCTCCGCCGCCGCCGGCGCGATGGAGACGGTGGCCTTCGCCGAGATCAGCGCGGGCTCGGGCTCCTGACCCGATAGATGACCCAACGGCCCGGGCTCGCATCACGCGAGCCCGGGCCGTTGCGTGGGGGGGAGCCGTGGACGTCGTGTACCTCTGCCGCGAGGGCGAGAACGAGGAGCTGCGCTACTCGCTGCGCTCACTGGCCAACCTGCCGCACGATCGCGTCTGGATATTCGGCGGCGCCCCCGAGTGGGTACGGGGCGCCCTGCTCGTCGCCACCGACCAGCGCGACACCAAGTACCGCGTCACGACGCGCGCGCTGCGGACCGCTTGCGAGCACCCCAGCGTCAGCGACCCGTTCCTGCTGTTCAACGACGACTTTTACATCCTGCGCCCGATCGACGAGATCCCGGTGCTGCACCGCGGGCCGGTGGCCGCCGTGCTGCGCCAGTACCGCGAGCGCTGGGGCGGCACCTCGCAGTACAGCAAGGGCATGGCGCAGACGCTTGCCCTGCTCAAGCGGCTGGGCCATGCGCGTCCGCTGTCCTACGAGGTCCACGTGCCGCTGACGATCCACAAGGCCGCCATGCTGAAGGCGCTCGAGATCGGCGAGGCGTCCGGTATCCGTGTGCTCCACAAGCGCACCCTGTACGGCAACCTTGCCCACGTCGGCGGCCGCCTGATCGGCGACTGCAAGATCAGCAAACGACAGGCGCGCACGCCGATCAAGGGGCCGTGGCTCTCGTCGTCTGACGGCACCTTCGAGGGCTTCGAGCGGTTCCTGCGCAGTCGCTTCCGCGAGTCCTCACCCTACGAGCCGCCGGGCCTGCCGCCGGTCGCGCCGGCGGCTGATCAGCCCGGGATGTACGTCATCGGCAGCCGCTACTACGCGACGCACGAGTCCGGGCGCCGCGTCCTGCTCCATGCCGCCGGCGCGATCGTCCCCGAGGCCGAGGCCGTGCGGCTCGGACTCATCGCCCGGTGACGCCGGCCGCACAATCGAGGCACCAGCCATCGAGACAGGGGGTAATCAGATGTTTGTCGTTCGCAGTCGCATCTACCGCAAGGCGGCCGACGGCCGCACGGTCCTGCTCTACACGCCGGGCACGAAGCTCAACGACGAACAGGCCCGGCGCGCCGGCCTCGTTCCGGGCGCCGCCCTGGCGGAGCCCCCGGCCAGGGGCCTGACGATCTTGCCCGAGCGCGAGCGCGATCCGCAGGATCCGCCGCCGGACAAGCCGCTCGACCGCATGAAGCTCGACGAGCTGCGCGACGTCTGCGGGGCCGAGGACATCGACCCGGGCGACGCCATCACCCGCGCCGAGTACATCGCCGCCATCGAGGCCGCCCGCCTCGCGAACGTCGGCGATGGCCAGGGCGAGGACTGAGGGGTCATGACCCTCCCGCAGAAGAAACACCGCCTGAAGGCTCGCTGCAAGGCGAATAAACTGCCGATCGCCCGGGGCTTCCGCTGGCAAGTGAACCGCCGCGGCAAGCCCTGCATCGCGACGCTCAAGGGCTACCAGCGCTTCGTCGGCATCCCTGCCTCCGGCTGGTTCGACCAGGCGACGCTCGATGCGCTTTTCCCGGCGCGGTTCCGCAAGCGCATCGCGGCCATCGCCCGTCGCGAGATCGGCGTCCATGAGACGTCGGCCAACTGGGGGCCGCGCATCCAGCAGTACCTCGCCGCCGCCGGCATCGCGTTCCCGACCGCCTGGTGCGCGGCCTTCGCGATTTGGCTTCTGCACCGTGCCGGCTACCGCGGCGACCTGCCCACGCGGCCGGCTTGGGTGCCCGATTGGGCCGAGTGGGCGCGCAAGAGCGGCCGCGCCATCGCCTGGATCAAGGCCCGCAACGGCGACTTCGTCGCCATCAACTGGCCGGGCACGGACCCAGGCCCCGATCACATCGCGGTGGTCGTCGGCAACCTCCTGTTGCTCAAGCGCCTGCTGACCATTGGCGGGAACGAGGGCGACGCCGTGAGGCGGGGCTGGCGGCCGTACAGCTACGCCCACACGGTCATCCGGGTCGATCGGTACGCACGGAGGTGACACATGGCTGACCCGGTCTACTTCACCATCGCGGAGCTGCGCGAGCAGTATCCGGAGCTCTCCAACACGCAGAAGTACTCAGACGTCAAGCTCGCGGCCGACCGCGCCTTCGCCGAACAGTGGTTCGAGGCCGCGCTGCGGGCGGCCTACCTGCCGCGCAGCGCCACCGTGACGCTCACGGGCAACGGCCGCAGGATCCTCTTCCTGCCGCATTGGATCGAGGTCACGGCGGTCGAGTCCGTGTCGATCGACGGCACCGCCCTCACAGAGGCCGAGCTGGCCGCGGTCGTGGTCCGCCGCTACGGCGCCCTGGAGCGCGCCGCGACGTGGCCCCGGGACGCCGAGATCGTGGTCGCCTACACCCACGGCTACGCTGCTCCGGTCGAGCTGGCGAAGCAGGCCGTGATGATGCTCGCCGCCGAGCAGGCGCTTCCCTCGACGATCCCGCGGCGCGCGACCTCGATCAACACCGACGTCGGCAGCTACCGCATCAGCCAGGCCGACCAGACCGGCAAGACCGGCATCCCCGACGTCGACGCCATTATCGGCCTGCTCGGCGAGGACAAGCCGGTGACGGGATGATCGAGGAGCTGACGCTCTGGCAGGCCCAAGACACGCTGCTGGACGCGCTCAAGGCGCTCGAGGTCTTTGACCAGGGCGGCCCCACCGAGGTCACGGTCGATCTCGGCTTCCCGGTCAACATCATGCCCAACCACGTGTGGCTCGCCGGCGACGCCGAGGGCACGCTCGAAGCCGAGCTGTCGGGCGAATCGCAGCCCAGCGCCGAGACCTTCCGTTTCAGCGTCTTCGTGTTCAGCCAATGGGCCGGGACCGAGGCCGAGGCCCGCGAGCACCTCAAGGTCTACGCCCGCGGCGTCGAGGACGCGCTCGCCTCAGAGGCCTTCCGCGCCGTCGTGCCGTCGTACTCGATCCCGCGCTTTCGGCTCGAGTCCGGCAGTGACGGGACCAACCGGCAGCTGTGCCTCGAGCTCGTCGTCGAGTGCCGGTGTTGGTGACGCCGGCCCGACAATGAGGCGATGGGTAAGCGCGCCACCAAGTACCGGATCACGGAGCGGGTCAGCGGATCGTTCGTCGGCGCGCACGGTCGCGTGCGCTACGCCCTCGAGCCCGGGACCGTCACCGACCAGGACGTCGACCCCGAGGTGCTCGCGCGCCTCATCGCCGCCGGCAAGGCGGTCAAGGCGTCGAAGCCCGCCAAGCGTAAGGAGCTCGCATGAACCTGAAACTGTCAGCGGCCGGCTTCGCCATCCAGTCGGCCAAGGGCGCCGCCGCGGCGCAGCCCGCGTATTGGGGCCCGGTCGGCGGCGGCAGCCTCGTGACCTTCGAGCTCGAGCAGAACGAGGACGAGCTCACGTCGGCCGAGGTCGGCGCCATCGGCGAGTTCCGCGAGTCCGCCGCCGTGGCGGCCGACTACGAGAGCCGGATGTGGCCGGCGTCGATCGCCGGCCTCCTCTACGCCGTGCTCGGCGCCATCGACTCGAGCGGCGGCGCCCCGGCCGTCAAGGCTGTGCTCACGACGGCGCTCGTCGGCACCAACAACGACCTCTCGTTTCTCGCCCAGACGGCCGGCGTCGCCGGCAACGGCATCACGGTCGAGCTCTCGGACCCGGCGGGCAACGACCAGCCGCTCGCCGTGTCGGTCCTTGTGTCCGCGATCGAGGTCAGCCTCGCCACCGATGGCGTGGGTGACATCACCTCGACGGCGCAGCAGGTCCGCAACGCGCTCAACGCCGACGATGACGCCAGCGCCCTCATCGCCACGTCCTACGCGCCGGGCAACAGCGGCGCCGGCGTCGTGACGGTGCTCGCGCCGACGAACCTCGCGGGCGGCGCCGACGCTGAGGGCGGCGGCGCCTACACGCACGCCATCGGTCCGGCCGCGACCTTGCCCTGGTGCACGGTGTTCGGCAAGAAGGACGACGACCGCAAGGCGGCCAGCGACTGCAAGCTCGACGAGCTCAAGATCGAATGGGAGGGCAATAAGCCCGTCAAGGTCACGCTGACGTGGGCCGGCATCGACGCCGACTGGTCGGACACGGAGTTCGTCCCCGACCTCGACGAGTCGCTCCTCGACTACCTCAAGGGGATCGATTACGCGGGCACCATCGACCTCGACGGGACCGCCTACGACGGCGACGCCGAACTGCTCGGCGGCTCGATCGACATCAAGCGCGGTGTGGAGGCCGACATCTACTCCGGCGACCTGCTCGCCGGCGACGTCTTCGAGGGCAATCTCGAGATCGACGTCGAGCTCAAGGTGCGGGTCCCCGACCTCGAGCCGGTGCGCTTGCTGCTCACTGAGGCCGTCGACGGCACGAGCGTCTCGGGCGATGTGCCCTACGGCGAGTTCAGCCTCGCCTTCACCGAGTCGCCGAACAGCGTCACGCTGGCCGCCACGCGCGTCGCCTGGAAGACCAGCGAGCCCGAGGCGAGTCCCGGCGGGGGCCCGGCGGAGCTCACGCTCACGGGCCGCTGCTACGGCAATCCGTGCTTCGCCGCGACGGTCGTCAACGCAGTCGAGAGCTACGTCGAAAGCGAATCATGACAGGGGGTAGACCATGGCGAGCGGAGCACACCTGTTCGAGGTCATCTACACCGACAGCGAGGAGCGCGTAGCGGTCCTCGTCGGCGTCGGCGACACCATCATCGCCCAGGACTGGGCAGAGGCGGAGTACCCGTATCCGCCGAGGCCCGTCCTGACGGGCGACATCAGTCCGGCCGAGATCGAGTTCAATGTCGCGGAGTACCGCGACGACAAGGCGCGCGTCGAGGCCAAGCGCGAGGAGCGCGCCGGCCTGTACGCCTGTTTCCTCGGCGCGAAGCGGGGCAAGCTGCGCGCCGCGGACGAGGGCTGGATGGACTGGCTCAGCCTCGTCACCATGCCCGACGACGAGGCCGATGAAGCCGAGGCGTCGGCCGTGGGGGAATCCGCCGGGCCACCGAGCGCAGCCTAGCTCGTGTGGCCCTCGACTCCCTGCAGCCGGTCGGCGACCTCTGTGACCTGCTCGGCGTCTCGCGCTGCCGGCCCGGCGTGTTCGAGGCCATGGTCGAGCTGCTCTACGGCGAGCCGGACGGCGAGGCCCAACGCTCGGCACGGCTTGCCGATCTCGGCCGGCGGCTGACCGGGAGGCGCTGACATGGGCGCCTCAACCGTCACGGTCGCGGGCATCCCGCAGACGCGCGCCCTGCTGGCACGTTTCGAGCCCGACCTCATGAAGCGGCTCGACAGCCGGCTGAACGCCATCACGCGCGGCCTCAAGGGCGCCGCCCAGGCGAACTTCGAGCGCACCGGCGCCAGCGGCGCCGCGTACCGCATCCGCACCCGCAATCGCGTGGGGCGCTTCTCCAAGGGCGTCACCACGGTGCGGGGCAGCGTCGCGCCCGGGGAGAAGTGGTCGAGCGAGCCCGGCGTGCTGGCACACGTGTTTGAGCTCGCCAACGGGGTCCGCGACTCGCGGCCCGAGAACGTGGAGCGCACGCGCTCTCTGATCGCCACCCTGAATGCGCGCTATGGCGCCCCGGGCCGCTTCCTCTGGGAGGCGTGGGACGAGCGCAGCGACAGGGACCTGCGCAGCGTCGACGCCGAGATCAAGGCCGTGGAGGCCGAATACTCCGCGAGGCTCAAGGCAGTATGAGCATCCTCGTCAACATCCTCACGACCTACAACGGCGCCGGCGCCAAGAAGGCCATGCGCGACCTCGCCGTGATGCAGAAGCAGGCGACGCTGGCCGGCAGCAACATGACCGCCGGGATGCTGGCCGCGTCGGCGAGCATGACGAGGATCGGCGCCAGGACGGCCGCGGTCGGGTCCACCATGAGCCGGCGCATGACGTTGCCGATCCTCGGGTTCGCGGCCGCGTCCGTCTATGCGGCCGAAAAGGTCCAGAAGGGCCTGAACAAGATTCGCTCCGGCACCGGCGCCACGGGCAAGAAGCTCGAGGAGCTCGAGGAGTCCTTCCGCAACGTCGCCAAGAACTCGGGCAAGGACTTCGAGACGATCGGGACCGTCGTCGCTGACCTGAACACGCGCCTCGGGCTGACGGGCAAGCCGCTCGAGACTGTGGCCTCGAGGTTCCTCACGCTGTCGCGCATCACCGGGCAGGAAGTCGCCCCAATGCTGACCGAGGTATCGAAGGCCATGAATGACGCCGGCGTCAAGTCCGGCGACACGGCGGCCTTCCTCGACAAGCTCCTCGTGGCCTCGCAGAAGACGGGCGCCAGCGTGCAGGACCTCTCCAGCGAGATGTACCGCTACGGTTCGCCGCTCCGCCAGCTCGGCTTTGGCGTCGATCAGACGATTGCCACGCTGGCCTCATTCGACAAGGCCGGCGTTAACACGAAGCTCGTGATGGGTTCGCTCCGGATCGCGCTCGGGAAGATGGCGAAGGCGGGCGAGAAGGACCTGCCGGCGGCGCTCGCCAAGGGCGTCGCGGCAATCAAGAGCGCCAAGACCGGCGGCGAGGCCGCGGCGAAGGCCGTCGAGCTCTTCGGCGCCCGCGCCGGGCCCGACATGGCCGCCGCGATCCGCGAGGGCCGCTTTGAGGTCGCCGACCTCGTAAAGCAGCTGCAGAACTCGGGCGGCGCCGTGGAGCGCACCGGCAAGGCGACGCTGACGTTCTCGGGCAAGATGAAGGTCCTGCGGAACCAGGCGGCGCTTGTCGGCGAGGGCTTCGGGCTCATCCTCCTGCCGTACCTGCAGAAGCTCGCGACGGGCGTGCTCGCGCTGATCCGGCGGTTCCAGGGGCTCGGCAAGGGCACGCGCGACATTATCATCAAGGTGGCCTTGTTCGTGGCCGCCATCGGCCCTGTGCTGGTCATCGTCGGCAAGCTCACGTCGGGCGTCGGGCGGCTCGTGGGAGTCGTCGGCAAGCTGTCGCTGGCCTTCGGCAAGGCCGGCGCCGCGGCGCCGAAGTGGGCGCGCGCCGTTGCGGCGGCCGCCAAGGCCGTCGCCGCGTTCGTCAAGCAGGCCGTACTCGCCATCGCGAGTCTCGTGCGGCAGGCGGCGGCGTGGATCGCCAACACGGCCGCTCTGGTGGCGCACCGGGTCGCGTCGCTCGCCGCCGCGGCGGCGCAGAAGACGCAGGCGGCGGCGCAATGGCTGCTCAACGCCGCCCTGACGGCCAACCCGATCGGCCTCGTCATCGTCGCGATCGCCGCCATGGTCGCGATCTTCGTCGTCGCCTACAAGAAGAGCGAGACCTTCCGCCGCATCGTCACCAAGGCTTGGGATGCCATCAAGCGCGCGACACGCGCCGTCTTCGACTGGATCACCGGCTTCTTCCGCCGCTGGGGACCGCTCATCCTCAAGGTCCTGATCGGCCCGATCGGCAACCTCGTCCTGCAGATCGTGCGCCACTGGAACCGGATCCGGGACGGCGCCGCCGCCGCTTTCAACGCCGTCATTGGGCTCGCCCGCAGCCTGCCCGGCCGCATCCGCAGCGCCATCGGCAGCGGCGCCAAGCTCCTGTACGGCTTCGGCGCCGACGTGCTGCGCGGCGTGTGGAGCGGCATGCAGAGCATCGCCGGCTGGCTGAAGAACAAGATCTACAGCTTCTTCAAGAACCTGCTTCCGGGCTGGGCAAGGAAGGCGCTCGGCATCAGCTCGCCCAGCACGGTCTTCGCCGAGATCGGCCGCCGCGCCGCGGAGGGCATGGCGCGGGGCATGACGGGCGGTCAGCCGATGGTGCGGCAGGCCGCGCTGGCGCTCGCTGGAGCCGCGCTGCCGCCGTTTGGCGGCCCGGGAGGGTTCCGGGTCGCCGGGGCGGCTGCCGGACGCGCAGGCGGCATCGTGGTGGCGCGCGGCGCCGTGCAGGTCGAGCTGCACGTCGGCCCCGGCGCGAACCACGCCGACGTACGGGCCGCGGCGCGGGTGGGCGTCGGCGACGCACTCGCCAGGCTGGCCCGTGAGATCAAGGCGCTGTGAGGTAGATCATGAGCGTTGAAGTCCTCGAGCTCGACGGCCGCGTCAGCGCCTACAAGAGCTGGACGCCGAGCGCCGGCACCACCGTCGCCTGCCTCACCGACGAAAGCGACGCCACCTGGTCGCGCTCCAACACGCCGAAGCGGCGCTGCGTCTTCAGCTGCGTCGACCCGGGCGCCGTCACCGGCGAGCTGGTCAGCGTCTGCCCCTACGTGCGCAGCAAGAAAGACGGCACGATGCGCGCCGCCGCCATCGTCTGCACCTACTACGCCGGCCAGATCCTATCGACCGGCATCGAGCTGAGAATGCCCCACGAGGCCGTCGCCGCAGACCACGAGATCGCCGCCCACCGCGGCTGCCACGACCTCGGGAGCATCGCCGTGTTCCACCGCGTCACCGGCTGGCGGATCGTCGAGTTCACCGCCGACGATGCCGCGCTCGGCCTCGTGGACACGAGCGGGGCGGCCAATCGCGCCTACGTCTATGAGGCCGGCCTCAAGGCCTACTACCTCGAGCCGCCGACGATCGATTCGCCGACGGCGCCAACGGGCACGATCTCGGACACGCAGATGCCCGAATGCGAGGTCGACGTCTCGTGCATCGTCGAGGAGTGGCAGGTCCCGGCCGACGAGTCGCCCTGGCTGGCCGACGGCACCGTCGACGTGCGCATCTACGCCGATGCCGACGTACCCGGCGGCTCGACCACGCCGCCGCCCCTGGCGACTCCCGTCTGGTCGACCCTGGTGCGCTTCATCGAGGCGACCTACGGCGACGGCGAGACGCCCTCCGAGCAGACCGTCGCGGCGACGCCCGACGTGCCGCTGCCCAACGGCGACTACTGGATCTTCACCCGCGTGTCCCGTGACCTACCGAGCGGCGCCGAGCGCTTCTACTCCGACTGGTCGTATGGCGAGTTTGTGATGGACATTGACCTGCCTAACACGCCGGCCGTCGCCGGCACGGCCGACGACGACGAGCAGCGCGTCGACCTCACCGTCACCGCCACGACGACGGCCGGTTACGAGGACGACACCTATGAGGCAAGCGTCGAACGATCCGACGACGGGGGCCTCTCGTGGACGAAAGTGCGCGCCTGCCAGGACGTCGCCATCACCCTCGGCGTGACTGAGATCGGGAGTGACTACGAGGCGCCGCGCGCCGCGAGCGTCACCTACCGAGCGCGCGTCTCGGCCGCGCTTACAAGCGACGGCACCCGCCTGTGGTCGGATTGGGACGAGGCCGACGTGGCGACGCATGCCTGCACGGGCTGGAACCTCAAGCTCCCCGAGCAGCCGACGCTGAGCTGGATCGGCGCACCGGTGAAGGTCACGCCGGAAGCCGAGCGCGACCAAGTGGTGAACGTCTTTCATCCACTCGACCGTGACGGCGCCGTCGCGCTCTCAGAGCCCATGAGCGGCGAGACCGGATCGTTCACCATCCACGCCAAGGGCGCCGCCGAGATCGCGTCCCTGGCGGCGATCGTCGCCTGGGAGTCGGCGCTCTACCTCGAGAACCCCTTCGGGGAGGCGCGCTACATCCGCGCCACCGGGGCCGGCTGGTCGCTCGAGGGCACGGCCGGCTCGCCGCGTCGGCGCGCGAGCCTTGAGTACGTCGAGATCGGTGCCCCAGCGGTGAGCTGACGTGGCCAACCCGACTTTCCGCTCCTTCGCCTTCCAAGCTTTCGGCACGGCCAATCCGCACGCCGCGCAGAAGCCGGCCGGGCTCGCCGTCGGCGACCTCATCGTGCTCTTTGTCAACAGCTACTACGGCGAGCCCAGTGGGAATCCGGGGGGCTTCAGCTTGATTCACAACCCCGGCGCCTGGGCTGGCATGTACACGCGCATCTACACGAAGGTTGCCAATGCGGCCGACGTGGAGGCCGCATCGTTCAGCGTGCCCAACGCCGACGCCAAGAACATCGGCTCGGGTACCTACGCCGTGATCGATGCGGCAGACGAGGTCGGCTTCGTCGACAGCATCCGCAACGGCAGCGGCGCCGGGAACCTCCGTCAGTTCGCGGTGGCCAATTATGAGCCACCTACCGACGGGCTGGTCTTGTGGAACATCTGGTCGGATTCGATCTACACCTCCTACTACACGGTCAACGCGACGAGCGAGAACTACAACACGCTGCCGTATGGGCGCTCCGACACGCTTGCCGACCGCAAGAACACCGACTACCTGCCCGTCGTCTTCCTGCACGACACGTGGGCGAGTGGCGTCGTCACTCTCGCCGGTCACCGCACCACGAACCAGAACGCGAACTTCAACGCCGCCGTCCTCATGGTCGTCGGCACCACCGGCCCTGAGTGGACTGAGCTCTCGATCGTCATCAACGACGATGCTGCCTCGACCGACGACAACGACGTGATCCTCACGCTCTCGGCGCTGGCCGACGGTGTCGCCCCCGACCAGATGTGCTTCTCAGACGACGGCATCACCTACGGCGCGTGGGAGACCTACGCGACCAGCCGCGCCTACCAGCTCCCCGCGCAGACCGACGAAGACCCGCACACCGTCACCGTCTATGCGAAGTTCCGCTTACTCTCCGCCACCGGCGGGACGATCACCACAGATGGCGACTACACGGTTCACACGTTCACGGCCAGTGGTGACCTCGTCTACCCCGGCGAGATCGAGGCCGAGGTGCTCGTGGTCGGCGGTGGCGGCGGCGGCGCGGGCGGCGGCGGCGGCGCGGGCGGCTACCTGGCCGGCAGCGAGACGCTGATCGGGAGCATGCCTGTGACCGTCGGCGGCGGCGGCGCGGGGGGGAAGGACGCCTGGCTCGGCGGCGGCGGCTATCCTGGGACTGATGGTGGCTCCAGCATCTTTGGGACGCGCACGGCAGCGGGCGGCGGCGGGGGCAATAGGCCGAGCCTGAACGGGCGAGCTGGTGGCTCGGGCGGCGGCGGCGGCATGAACAACGGGGACACCACAACGGGCGGCGCAGCGACCCCAGCCGGACAGGGCAATGCGGGCGGCGGCAACGGGGGTTACATGGGGGACCCGTATCCTGCCGGCGGTGGCGGCGGGGCTGGCGCAATCGGCGGAAATGCCACAGCCAACTCGGTCGCGGGCAACGGCGGCGCTGGTCTCAACAACGACATCGTCCTGGCGGGGAGCGACGTCGGTTATGCCGGCGGTGGCGGCGGGGCCATCTATTATGCCGTCGGAACCCACGGCAGCGCGACGCACGGCGGCGGCGCGGGCGCGTACGAAGCCGGGGTCGCCGGGACCGCGAATACCGGCGGCGGTGGCGGCGGCGCGGGGCAGTTTTATATCGGCGGCAATGGCGGCTCTGGCATCGTCGTCGCGCGCTACCCCACGCCGGTGTCCGCTCCTGTCTCGGACTCCATCGATCTGCAGATCGACTGGACGACGAGCCTGCGCATCAACGGCGGCGAGGCTGCGACGCCGGCGCTTGGCGTTGAGCTGTCGCTCAGAGTGACGAGCTCCGCCGACGACGACGGCGAGCCGACCTCCTACCGCCTGCGCGAGAACAGCGGCGCCTGGAGCGGCTGGCAGGTCTTCGACGCGGGATTGAGCGGCTGGATGATCGTCTCCTACGACCTCGGCGGGTACGGGACGCACCTGCTTGAGGCTCAATTCAAGGACGACGACGGCAACACGTCGCCCTCCGTCAGCGCGACCATCACGGCGCTCGCGCCGCAGGTCGCCGCCGCGATCCTCAGCGTCGAACCGGCGCAGACCATCCTCGCCGGCGTCCTTGCCTACCTCGACGGTGTCCTGGTCGCGAGCCTGCGCGTGGTCGGCGGGTCGATCACAGCCGACGCGCGCCGCGCCGTCTGGCGCACCGCGAGCATCGAGTTCGCGCCCGGCGGCGGATTCACGCATCGCCAGATCTATGAACTTCTGGCGACCCCTGGCCTCGAGCTCGCCGTCCGCCGCGGCTGGGTGACGCCCCACGGCGGCGAGGTCGTCGTCAGCCTCGGGCGCTTCGTCGTCGACGAGACCAGCTACGTCCGCGGCGAGGGCGGCACGACCGTGAGCGCCGAGTGCTCGGACCTGGCGGTGCGCCTCCAGCGGGCGCGCTGGACCGAGCCCTACCAGATCCTCGCCGCGACGGCGCTCGCCGATGCCCTGGCGGCGGCCATCCTCGATCGCTGGCCGGCGGCCGTGATCGGCTTCGACGCCGTGAGCGTCCCGGAGACGCTCGGCGCCGCGGCCGTGTTCGAGGCCGGCGCCGACTCCGACCCCTGGGCCGAGCTGCAGGGCCTCGCGACCGCCCATGGATACGTCCTCTATCCCGACGTCGAGGGCGTCTTCCGCCTGCGGGTGCCGCCCGATCCGGCGGCTGCGGTGCCGGTGTGGGTCTTCGAGGCCGGCGAGACCGCCGTCATCCTCGAGACCGCGCGCACGAGCCCCATGGAGCGCGTCTACAACGGCGTCATCGTGACCGGCGAGGGTTCGGCGCTGCCCAACCCGGTGCGCGGCGAGGCGTGGGACGAGCAGGCCGACTCGCCGACCTCGATCCACGGCCCCTACGGCCTCGTGCCGTATTTTTATTCATCGCCCCTCATCACCACCGAGGGGCAGGCCGAGACGGTCGCGGTCTCCCTGCTGGCGACGGTCATCGGCCGCATCCAGTCGCTCGCCTGGCAGCAGATCCCGAACCCCGTGCTGCAACCGCTCGACCCGGTCGAGGTCGAGGACGAGGACGGCGTCCGGCACAGCCACATCCTCGACGAGCTGACGATCTCGCTCTCGCCGGCCGAGGCCATGAGCGCCACGGCGCGCGAGACGAGGGTGGAGGGCTGACGTGGACATCCTGCGCATCGCCGAAGTGGTGAAGGGGCGGACGGGCTACCTGCGCCTGCGCCAGGGCACGGTCGTGACGGACAACCTCGACGGCACCGTCGACGTCACGCTCGCCGGCTCGGAGACGGTCATCACCGGCGTCGTGCACTTCGCCGACGTCACCCCGGTCGAATCCGGCTCCATGTGGTTCCTGACTGATGGCGTCGATATCATCGGCATCGGTGTCACGTGACCGAGTTCGTCGCCATCGCGGGCGCGGCGGTCGGCATCATCGCCGGCGCCGTGGGCGCCTACATCGCGCTCCGCAGGGACATCCGGGAGTCTCGCGCGGCGGCGATCACGGAGGCCAAGGACACGATCGAGCTGCTGCGCGAGCAGACCTCGATCCTCAAGACGCAGGGCGAGGGCCGCGAGGCCGAGTGGCATCGGCTGGAGCAGACGTGGCACTCGCGCGAGGATCGCTTCGAGAAGCGCATCAGCGATCTCGAGCACGACTACCGTGCGCTGGTCCTCACCGTCACCACCATGGGCCTCTGCGCCACTGCCGCGACCTGTCCGAACTACGACCCCGGCGACCGCCGTCGCCCGCAACGCATAGGCCGCGCGAAGCCGGGCCCCGCGCCGGCCTCATAAGACGCGCCGGCCGGACCCCCAGCCGGCGCCAGCGGCCCGCCCGCGCTAAGGCCCAGGCGCGGCGGGCCGCGCTAAGACGGTGCAGGTCAAACCTGCCGTCCGTGCATGATCGACTGTAGTGAAGCCTTGGACGACTCTCGAGATTGAGGCCCTGCGCTACCTCGGCCCCCGCCTCGGCGGGCGCGAGTCATGCGACGCGCTCCAGCGCTCATATGAGAGCGTGCGCTGCCAGGCTTGGCGCCTCGGCATCCGCCTCAGAAAAACTTGTGACGCAAAAATGACGCAGCTGAACGGCTCCTTGTTACACGAGGTGTCCCGCCTCGCTCATGCACCCCTATGCCCGGCCTGCGGCAAGCGCTACGTGACCGTCCCCAGCACGGGCATGTGCGGCCCGTGCCACGTCGAGCGCCGCGTCGCGCTCCACCAGCAGCATATCGACGAACAAGAGGCGCAGCGCGAGCTGTGGGCGGCGCGGAGCAAGCTGCAGCGTCGGCGCCGGGCCCTCATCCGGGTGCGCGGCTCATGAGCATCTTCCGCCAGTCCGAGGCCCTCCACCTGGGCCGCGCGTCCTGTCGCTACTGCCCGGCGCCGGCGCTGCCCGGCGAAAGCGTCTGCGCCGATCACCTCGGCGAGGCCGGTCGCTTGCTGGCCTGGCCGCAGCGCGCCGGCTACTTCAGCAAGCGGTATCGCTCTGCCCGAGCTGTCGCGATCAAGCGCGCCGGCGGCAACTGTGAGGCCTGCGGAGCCAAGCTGCCGCGGCGTGCGGACGGCAGGATCGTCGCGCAGACGCATCACAAAGACGGCAACCCACAGAACAACGACCCGGCGAACCTCCAAGTAGCGTGTCGAGAGTGCCATGATGGCGCGAGAAGGCCGGCGGGCTGACGTGAGCGAGCTGCGCATCACCCATGTCTGCGCGCGATGCTCCCATGAGCCTGAATACGCTGCCTTCATCCGTGAGCTGCGGGAGCTCGTGGCGGATCACGCGGCCTGGTCCCATCATCCGCTGCCCGACGTCGTGGTCGAGTGTGCGCACCGGGAGGGCGGCACGACCGAGCTGCGCTGCACCCGGCCCTGCGGCAAATGCTTCCACGAGCCCGAGTGCGCCGGCTTCCTTAGGGAGCTGCGCGAGCTCGTGGCCGATCACGCGGCCAACGCGCATCATCCGTTGCCTGACGTCGTGGTCGACTGCGTCCTCTACGTGCCGCAGCGGCGCCCCCGGCAGTGAGGAGGACCCATGACCTACTACGCCGACCTCGCCACCATCGCCCTGCTCGCCATCGTTATGCTGCTCGCGATCGCCGCCCCGGCATCTGCCGATGACGCGCTCAGCCCCTCGCCGGCCCCCACCCCGACCGTCACGCAGATCCCGATCCGCACGCCGAGCGCTGAGTTCGTGGCCTGGGCGCTGGGCTGGCGGGCGGCGGACGTGCGGGCGCGGCGCGGACTGGGCCGCTGGCGAGCCGCCTTTGGCTACCCGCCAGTGGCGCGCGTCACCGCGGCGCCGGCGCGCGGGGCCTCTCGTGCGACGTGGCTGGCGGCGGCGCGGCAGTGGCGCAGTCAGACGCGGTCGCGCCGCGTGGCGATCGCCCGGCTGCGCGACCGCGCCATCCATCCCGGCGGCTCGGGGGCGGCGCGATGGTTGCCATTGGCGATCCACTCGGGTTGGCCTCGAGCCGAGCTCTGGACGCTCAGCCGTATCGTCCTCGCCGAATCCGGCGGGCGCGTCCGGGCGTACAACGCGAGCTCCAGGTGCAGCGGTCTCCTACAGCTGGCGCCGGGTCACTGGCGCGGGAAGTTCGACCCCTACGATCCCCAACGTAACCTCGCCTATGGGCTCAAGCTCTGGCACAGCTCAGGATGGCGACCGTGGACAACGTATTGACTGTGATGAGCCTGAAACCTTGCGTCGTGGCCCCCGGCGCAAGCTCCGGTACCTCCGCCGGAGCACCCCCGCCGGCAGCCGGCCGTCCTCATTCCTCCGGGGCGGCCGGCGCTGCGGGGATCGTGATCTACCGCGCTGCTCCTCTACGCAGCGAACCGCGACCATAGATCGGAGGTGAACATGGATACGCACAGGCTGCGCGCCGCCGTCATCAGGGCGCTCTACACCGTCGTCTTCCCGCTGATCGGCGCACTCGTCACCTACCTGCTCGAGCCCGGCATCCTCGAGGAGGTCGGCATCACGAACGGCGTCCTCGCGCTGGGGATCGGCGCCGTGCTCTACGGGCTCAAGAAGTACATCTGGCCCGACACGGTGCTGTAGGAGTAGCTTGCGGCGACGGCCCGGGTGCGCGCACGGCCCGGGCCTCGCGGCCTACTGTTGTCAGCGCTTCTCGTAGACGGTCAGGGTCCAAGTACAGTCAATCGTGTTGGACGAAAGATAGTAGGTGCCCGAGTCGAGGTAGAACTTGGCCGAGTCCTTCTTCTTGGTCGTACCCAGCATGTCGAACGTATCGCCCTCGATCGTCCAGTCGCCGATCGCCATGTCGAACATGCTCGGCAGGTACTTGACGGCCATGTCGATACGCTGCTCGCCGCCCTCGAGCTTGAACTTCTTGGAGTTGCGGATGAAGTTGCCCTCGCTGCCGCCCTTCCACGTGAACACCTTGACCCACTTGCCCTCGTCGTCGCCGCCCGATGATCCCTCGTCGGTGGTCTCGGCGCTGCAGCCCGCGACGGCGAGCAGGCAGACGAGCAGCAGGATCGGCAGGGTGCGTCTCATGTGGCCCTCCATGACTCCGGCGGCGGCCCCACCGGCAGCCGCTTGCCCTCCATCCTCGCACCCCGCCACGCGGTCGGCAACGTCCACCGCGTGGCGTTGACTTCCATCCGAGCAACGGCGGTAAGATAGGTTTGCCATGACCGCGCGTCGCCGCAAGAAGAAACCCTGCCGTCTGATGGGCCTGACCGGCCTGCGAGAGTGGCTGGCTGAGCGCGGCGTCGAGCGCAGCCGTAAGGAGCTGCAGCGCCGCGCGGCGCTCGGGCAATTTGGCCAGTTCGTCGACTCGCGCTACATCATCACTGAGGAAGAGGCTCAAGAACTGCTTGAGAGTTTGCGTCCGGAGAACTCTTGACAGTCTGTCCAGAACTGCTAGCGTACGGGTCGGCCAGCGGCGATCCCTGAAAGGAGGTAGACCACACAGATACCGTCACCAATCCAGTACACATAAGGAGCTTCGATGTCCCGAAGACTGCGAAGCGCCCCCCTCCACCAAGAGAAAGGGCGCTCCGGATCAGCGGAAATCTTCCCAGAAACCGCCTCACGTCGTGAAGTTGTATCGCACGACAGCCGTTTTGTCGAGCTTTCTCTGCCCTTTGTTAGCCGATTCTTCGCCTGTTGGCTCGGCCTCGCCGCCTTCCTCCTCCTGATCGCCGCCGCCGGCCTGGTCGCCGGCCTGGTCGCCGGCTTGCCCGGGCTCGCCCTCTACGGCGGCGTCTTCCTCGTCGTGCTGCTGGTCGCGGCGCGCAGCGAAGGGATGCTGTGATGGTCGCCCCCCGCGAACCCGCTGCCTGTGTCTGCGATGACTGGTTCGTGTACCTCCGGACGACTGATGGGTCGTGGCGTTCGTACGACTCCGAGTACTGGCCTGGTTGGCTCGACCTGCCGGATGACACGGACACGAGCGCCGGAGCGGTCGAGGAATATGTCCTGCCGATGCTCCTCGCGCTGCGGCCCGGCAGGCTGGTCAATGCGACCGACGAGGTGCCACAGGAATACTGGCCCAGCTTGGAGCAGCGAGCGAGGAGCGCCTCATGACCGCCGATCTCATCAGCAAGGCGCTCATCGTCGGCGCCTTCACCGTCTGGATCGTCGCGCTGGTCGAGCTCGTTCGGGGGATCTCATGACCACCATGCCGAAGAGCCCCGGCCGCACGCGCGGCTCGGTGCGGATCCGGCCGGCCCGGATCGCAGACCTGCCGACCGTGCTCGACTCAGAGCAGGCGGCCAACGTCTTGCGCGTCAGCCGCGAGGCGGTGTGCCGGCTCGCGAATGAGGGCCAGCTGCACCGCCTCGCCTACAGCCGCCGCGACTTCCTGTTCTGGCAGGGCGAGATTCTGCGCTATCTCTCGGAGCAGAGCGTCGCGGGGCAGATTCTCATCCAGCCAGAGACGACGGAGCCGACGTGAACGGCTACCGGCGCATCACCCTGCGGCGCGCGATGAAGTACACGCGGCGCCACGTCTACTACCTGCACCGCGGTGAGCCCGTGCGGATCCTCGGCGTCGAACGCTGGGGCCGCAACTGCCTCGTCACCCTCGAGACCGGCCGCGAGATCGTGGCCGACTGGTCGCACCCCGCCTACGCCAGGAGGACGGCATGAGCACTGAGATCACCAAGGTCGAGGCCGCCCCCGTGGCGGCGATCGAGCTGCAGGCCCTGCAGGCCGATGTCCTACTGGCCAGGATGCAGGCCGTCGACAAAGTCGTGCGCGAGGTCATGACGCCGGGCGTGCACTACGGGCCCGTCGCGCCCGGCGTGCCCGGCAACATGCTCTACAAGGCCGGCGCCGAGCTGCTGGCGGCGAGCTTCCAGCTGGCGCTCGAGTACGAGATCGAGACGGAGGCGACCGACGATGGGCGCCGCTACGTCGCCACCTGCCGCGTCACGCACGCGCCGACCGGCGTCTTCCTCGGGAGCGCCGTCGGCGAGTGTTCGACCTCCGAGACGAAGTACAAGTGGCGCGGCGCCCAGCGGCGCGAGTACGACGCCACCGCGCCCGACCGACGGCGTGAGAAGTTCACGAAGAAGGGCGAGCGTTATTGCCAGGTGCGCGAAGAGGTCGACGACAAGACCAACACGGCGCTCAAGATGGCCTGCAAGCGGGCGGCCTCTGACGCCATCCTGGCCGTGCTGGGCGTGCGCGGCAAGGTGCTGATGGACGGCGCTGGCGACGCGACCGAGCAGCGCGCCGCGCTACGGGTCGGAGACGACGCCGTCGCCACGCTCCTTCGCCTGGCGGCCGTCAAGGGCACGGACGAATCCGGCCTGCTCAAGGCGGGGCGGCGCCACGTCGGATACGCCGGGCGTCTCGCCGACGTGCCGGCATCGCTCTACGGCTGGATGATCGAGCAGCTCATCGCGCTCCCGGACAAGGTCGACCCGATCTCGGGCGAGGTCGTGGACGAGGCCGACGAGCACCCGGTCGCCGACGAGGGCGATGACGGCGACGACGAGGCGCCCGGCATGGACGCCGAGCAGTTCCGCGCGGGGCGCGCGGACTCCGGCTTCTGATGAGCTACCTGCGCCGCTTCACACAGCCGCTCCCGCTCTGCCGGCACACGACGCCGAGCGGCCAGCTCGTGACCCTCTACAAGGGCGTTGTCCAGGGTGATTACTACACCAGCGCGACGGTCGACTCCGAGCCGCACGAGGTCAGCGTCGGCGAGGCCGCGGCGCGCGAGATCTACGACTACGCCCGCGAACACGGGCGGGTGCTGGCGCTGTGGCTGTGACCGAGCAGCTGACCCTCGCGGCCGTCGATTCCTGGAGGCATACGACATGAACAGCATCAACCCGGGGAGGGTGACGTGACCCTGTTCTTGATCATCTTCGGTGCCCTAGCCCTGCTCAGTGCCGGCGCCATCGTCGGCGCTCTCACCATAGCCGCCCGCGCCGGCGCGGCCCGGGAGGACGCCTTCTGCGCTGGGATCCGGATCGGGCGCGAGGCAGGTCGCGCCGGCGACCACTCGTGATCATCTTCCGGCCCGAGCACGTGCTCCTGATTCTCGGGGGCAACAAGACGCAGACTAGGCGCCTCGGCAAGAAGCGCTGGAACGTCGGTGCCGTCCACGCCTGCTACACCCGCCCGCCGTTCGCCAAGGGCGGCGCCGAGCCGTTCTGCCATGTTCGCATCCTGGCGGTGAGGCGGGAGCGTCTCTTCGACATCACGGAGCAAGACGCACGCGACGAGGGCTATCCAGACTGCGCATCGTTCCTCTCGGCCTTCGGCCGCATCAACCACATGATCGGCACGTATGTGTCCGTGTGGGTCGTGAGCTTCGAGGTGACGTCGTGAACGCCCTCGTCTGGACCGCCTATCCCAACCCGCCGTGGGAGCGCTACGGCGTGAACCGCATGGCCTACGGCGCCACGTTCGAACGGTCGGAGGGTCGCAGGTCATGGCTCGTCGTCGAGAAGCGCTGCTCGCGACGGACGTGGGAAGTGCTCTTCGTCCCCATCGCCTATAAGCCGCCCCTCGCCTGGCGCCTGTTCGAGACACGGCGACTCGCGGCCGCCAAACTGCTCGCCGAGCTCTGGGCGAGCACGAGACGTGGAGGGCGGCGTCATGAATGACAACGAGGCCCGCCTCTTCACCCTCCTGCATGGCCGTTACCGCCCCCCGGAGTGGTGCCTACTCGGCCAGGTCCGCAACGCCACGGGCTTCATGAGTCGTACCCGCACCGCGGACGCGATTGCCATGAACACTTATCCGTCCCGCGGGCTTGCCGTCCATGGCTTCGAGTTCAAGGTCTCGCGCGCCGACTGGCTCCAAGAGCTGAAGAATCCCGGCAAGGCCGAGGACATCGCATTGATGTGCGACTACTGGTGGGTCGTGGTCGAGAAGGAGGTGGTCGCCGACGGCGAGCTTCCCCACGGCTGGGGACTGCTGGAACCACATGGACGCGGGCTGCGCGTCAGGGCCGAGGCTGCCTGCATGTGCGACGCCGGCGTTCTTCGCGACCGGCTCATGGACCGCGCCTTCGTCGCCGCGATCCTGCGTCGGGTGACGGAGGCTGACGAGGCTATCATCCAGGCGGCCGAGAACAGGGGACGCAAGCAGGGCCGCGTCGAGGGCGCCGAGAAGCCCCGCAGCATGGCCTCTGACGCGAAGCTGGCCGAGCTGGAAAGCGCGCTAGCGGCCTTCACTCGCGCGTCCGGCGTCGATATACGCACGTGGCACGCCGAGGAGATCGGTAAGGCAGTGAAGGCCGTTCTGTCGCTCCAGGCGCGCGGCTACGGCGGGGTCCTGGGCGCCCTCGGCCGCATCCGCGACGAGCTGACGCAAGAGGCTGAGCACATCGGCGCGCTTGAGCGTGAGCTGACAGAGGTGATGACGCCATGAGCGACAACCGACGCCACATGGAGACCGGCTACGTTGTCCACATTGGCGATGTACTCAGCGTCCTGCCCACACTCGACTCCGAGTCGGTCAACTGCGTCGTGACCAGCCCGCCGTACTGGGGACTCCGCGACTATGGCACGGACGGGCAACTCGGTCTGGAAGCCACGCCCGAAGAGTACGTCGCCAAACTGGTCGCCGTGTTCCGCGAGGTCTGGCGGGTGCTGCGAGACGACGGGACACTGTGGCTGAATCTGGGGGATTCTTATTGCGGGTCGCCCCCCGGCAACAAGCCGTCATGGTCAACATCAGGACTGCACGGCGCGGCGACGAGTGAGAAGTACCAGGCCACGCTCGACGCCAGCGTCCAGACAGTCAAGGACAAGAGAATCTGGTCGTACCCCGGCCTCAAGCCCAAGGACCTCGTCGGCATCCCCTGGCGCGTCGCCTTCGCCTTGCAGGCCGATGGCTGGTACCTGCGCAGCGACATCATCTGGAGCAAGCCGAACCCGATGCCGGAGTCGGTCACAGACCGGCCGACGAAGGCGCACGAGTACCTGTTTCTGCTCAGCAAGCGGGGGTGTTACTACTACAACGCCGACAGCGCGCGCGAACCAATCATCGCGCGGAACTCCCACGACGCGACCGGGCCCGGCTACTCCGCGCCCGGGCAAGCGCCACAGACGGGATCCCGGAAGACCTCGGTACCCGGCGGATGGGATGTAGCCGCTAGGGCCCATGGCACAATCCACCGCGGCGGGCGCACTGAGGCCACGTACAGCGAAGTCTCACAACGCAACACCCGCAACCGCCGCACCGTCTGGACCATCGCCACGCAGGCCTACCCCGAGGCCCACTTTGCCACCTACCCGGAGAAGCTGGTCGAGCCCTGCGTCCTGGCGGGGTGTCCGGCTGGCGGCGTCGTCCTCGACCCGTTCACCGGCTCCGGCACCACGGGCGTGGTCGCCTGCCGTCTAGGCCGCGACTTCGTCGGCATCGAGCTGAACCCGGAGTACGCCGAGATGGCGGAGCGGCGCATCGCCCCGTACGCAAATCAACTGACCTGGGGGGTCTAGCCTCATGACCGCCCTTCGCTGCCCCCACGACCAAACCCCTCTAGTCCGCGACGAGGACGGTGCTCTCCTGTGCCAGGAGGGCCACGAGTTCGAGGACTTCCCGATCGCCGCCCTGACCTGCGAGACCTGCGACACGCATGCCGAGATCGACGACCACGCCCTCGGCTCGCCGGCGACGCAGGTCGTGTGCATGGGCGGCGGCGCCGACCACGGACGGCCCGTGCCGCGGCTCGCCGTGCGGGGCTGTCACAGCAAGCGGCGGCCGCCTGAGGGCGAGACAACCTGATGGCCA
>Ga0214473_10000986_pt1 | contig 38721 bp, 34 predicted proteins | sample RVTome_7_FD_203509 | JGI IMG/M metagenome (GOLD analysis project Ga0214473, IMG submission 203509) | Soil microbial communities from uranium-contaminated site in the Upper Colorado River Basin, Wyoming, United States - RVT98D197 | ecosystem: Environmental > Terrestrial > Soil > Contaminated >...
TCGCGATCCACGGCCAGTGGACCTCGAGGCGCACCGTCACCCCGCCCATCGAGACCACCGCACTGAGCGGTGTTGCGCTGGTCACCTGGCGCAGCGACGAAGCGGCCCGGGAGGGCGTCAAGGAAGCCGACCGCGTCCTCGAGGTGGACGGAATCCCGGTTCGCCAGTGGTACCGCGATCGCGGCTGGGACAGGCTGCGGATCGAGGTCCCGGTTCGCTACCTGATCGAGACCCCGGGCGGCGAGCGATTCTCGGTCGAGCTCTACGCGGAGACCCGGAGCGACTCCTACGATCGCTTCCTGCTGCCCATCATGGCGGCGTTGATCGTGGTCGGCGCCGCATACCTGATCCTCGGTCTCTTCGTCTGGAAGCTCAAGCCGGACCTCGCGGAGTCCTGGGCGTTCCTGCTCTTCACCGCGGCGATCGCGACCCAGCTCTTCGGTTCCTTTCACACCTACGACGCGGTCTGGGGCTACGAGCGGATGCTCATCAACCTGCCCATCGTGGGCGCGGCGGCCTTCCACCTCTTCACGACGCTTCCCTTCGAACCGCCCTGGGTGGTTCGCCGTCCCTGGATTCGCTTCGTTCCCTATCCGATCGCCGGCTTGATCGCGGTGATGGCGGTCGGCGACATGATCGTGGGGCTGCCGGGAGCGGTGGTCCCCGTCTTCAGCTACGCCGTCGCCTTCGGAGGGGCGCTGGCCTCGGTGCTGATCCTGATCCGGGAGCGGATCCGCAGGCGAGGATCCGAATCGGCCGCGAGCGCCGACCCGGTGCTGCTGGGCGCTCTGGTGAGCTTCGTCCCAGCGCTGCTGGTGCTGGGGGTTCAGGTCTTTCTGCTGCGGGTCACCTTGCCGATCTGGCTGGCACTGCTGTGGTTCGCCGTCTTCCCGGTTGCGGTGGCCTACGGGATCGTCCGAGGGCAGTTCTTCGACGTCCGCGGACTGGCGCGTTCCTCGGTCGCCTACGGCACCGCGACGCTCGCGATCACGGGGCTCTTCGCCCTGCTGATCACCTTCGCCGACGCAGCCTTCGCTCGCTTCAACGTCGAAGCCAGCTCGCCGTACTTCTCCGTCACGTTCCTGTTCTTCGCGATCCTCGCCTTCAATCCGCTTCGAAACCGCCTCCAGGCGCTGGTCGACCGCGTCTTCGACCGCGACCGCGCCGGCTACCGCACCGCGGTCCGCGAGATCTCGGAAGCCATGGTCGCGATGCTCTCGCTGAACGAGATCAGCGACCGTCTGCTCGCCGCGGTGACCGACACCATGGGCGTGGATCGGGCCATGGTCCTGCTGCTCGACAAGGACGGGCGCGTGCTCCGGCCGGTCGCCTGGCGCGGGGAGTGGGACCAGAAGGATCTCGAGATCGCGCTGCCGGTGGACCATCCCATCGGCAAGCAGCTGTGGATGCGGCGCCAGGAGCTGGCGCGCAGGGACTTCGACGAATCCACCGACGCCGAGAGCGGGGAGGCGGGCCGCGAGTTCTTCGACAGACTCGGCGTGAAGCTGCTGGTGCCGGTGCTCTTCGGGGTGGATCTGCTGGGCGTCATCGCGGTGGGGGGAAAGCTCTCCGGCGAGCTTCTCGGCGCCGACGACAGGCAGCTCCTCCGCACCCTCGCCAACCAGAGCGCGATCGCCATCGAGAATGCCCAGGCCTTCGACGAGATCGCGAAGCTGAACGAGACGCTGGAGGCGCGCGTCGAAGAGCGCACCTGGGAGCTGAAGAGTGCCCAGACGCAGCTGATGCAGAGCGAGAAGATGCGCTCGCTGGGTCAGCTGGTCGCCGGGGTCGCCCACGAGCTGAACAACCCGATCGGCTTCGTCCACGCCAATCTACAGCTTCTCGACGGATACATCGGACGGCTGATCCGAGCCCAGGAAGCCGGAGAAGATGCCCGGACGGCGCGAGAAGCGATCACCAAGCTGCTGAGACGGAGCCGCGAAGGGACCGAGCGGGTGAAGAGGATCGTGATGGATCTGCGCACCTTCTCGCGGATGGACCAGGCGGAGGTCTCCGAGACCGACCTCAACGAGGAGATCAACCGCACGCTCGGCCTGATGGAGCCCCGCTTCAAGGGCGGCATCTCCGTCGAGCGCGATTTCCGCGAGCTGCCGCCGGTCAAGTGTCTTCCCGCCCAGCTGAATCAGGTGTTCATGAACCTGATCATGAACGCCTGCGACGCCCTGGAGGGAAGAGGGAAGATCCGCATCCGCACCAGAGCCGTCCCGGCGGGAGTCCTGCTCGAGTTCGAGGACGACGGCCCCGGAATTCCCGAGGAGATGCAGCGCCGCATCTTCGATCCCTTCTTCACCACCAAAGCGGTCGGTCAGGGGACCGGCCTCGGTCTCTCGATCTCGCACGGCATCGTCGAGCGCCACGGAGGGACGCTGAGCGTGGAGTGCCCGCCCCGAGGTGGGACGATCTTCCGCATCACCTTGCCGCTGGAGGCGGTGCGCGAGGAGGACGCCGCGTGAATCCCGGGAGGGCGGTCGGCCGAGGATGAGCCGCGAGAGCATCGTCGCCCTCGACAAGAGGAGGATCTGGCATCCCTATACGGCGATGGACGATTACCGGGCGCGGGTCGATCCGATCGTGGTCGACCGCGCGTCCGGACCCTATCTCTACGATCTCGACGGGCGCAGCTACATCGACGCGAACTCGTCCTGGTGGGTGTCCTCCCTCGGTCACAACCATCCGCGGCTGGTCGAGGTCCTGAAGCGGCAGGCCGAGCGGAACTGCCACAGCGCTCTCGCCGGGATGACGCACGAGGTCGCGGCCCTGCTCGGCGAGGCCCTGTGCAGCGTGGCGCCCGCCGGGCTCGAGCGCGTCTTCTTCAGCGACGACGGATCCACCGCGGTGGAGGTCGCTCTCAAGGCCTCTCTCCAGTACTGGTCCCAGAACGGTCGACCCTCTCGCAAGCGGTTCGTCTCCCTGGAGGACGCCTTCCACGGAGAGACGCTCGGGGCGACGGCGATCGGCGGCGTCGAGCTCTTCCGGCGACCCTTCGCAGGCGCGATTCCCGAGCACGTCCGGGTGCCCTCTCCCACCAGGGCCGGTGGTCTCGAGCCTGCGGTCGAGATCCTCTCCGCGGTGTTGCGCCAGCAGGGTGAGACGCTGGCGGCGATGGTGCTGGAGCCGGTGGTCCAGGGTGCGGCCGGCATGCAGATCTACGATCCCGCCTATCTGCGGGCGGCCCGGGAGCTCTGCGACGAGCACGAGGTCCTGCTGATCGCCGACGAGGTCTTCACCGGATACGGACGCACCGGGCCGATGTGGGCCTGTGAGCACGCGGGCGTCGCCCCGGACCTCCTCTGCACCGCGAAGGGCTTCACCGGAGGCATCCTCCCGATGGCGGCCACCCTGGTCTCCGAGCGCATCTTCGAGGGCTTTCTCGGCAGCGCCGACCGCGCCTTCCACTACGGGCACTCCTTCTGCGGGAATCCGCTCGGTGCGGCGGTGGCGCTCGAGGTGCTGCGGATCTACCGGGAGGAGCGGATCATCGAGGCGGCCGCACCCAGGGCGGCGAGGATCGCCGCGGCCTTCGAAGCGCTTGCGGAGCTTCCGTCGGTCGCCCGCTCCCGCTCCCTGGGAATGATCGGGGCGGTCGATCTCTGCGGGGACAGCGGATACCTGGCCAGGGCCGGTTGGCGGGTCTACGAGGAGGCCCGCAGGAGGGGTGCCTACCTGAGGCCGATGGGAAACGTCGTCTACGTGGCGCCGCCCCTCAACATCCCGGAGGACACCCTGGGTCGCCTGCTCGAGATCGTTCGCGAGTCGATCGAGAGCCTCACCGCCCATCCGGGCTAGACTGCGGGCGATGTGGAAGGACGGACGCGCGCTCCTCGTCGGCGGATTCCTTCACCTGGCGATCGGGCTCGTCGCCCTGTCGCCCGCGACCGCGGCGGACGACTCGCTGAACGGCTTCGACCTCGGCGGGGCACGGGTGCCGCGCGAGGAGATTCGCGCGGGCGGCCCTCCCCGAGACGGGATCGAGAGCGTCGACGCGCCCGAGTTCGCCCTGGTGGAGGAGGCGCGCTGGGTGGTGAAGGGCAATCCGGTGCTGGGTGTCGCCGTGGAAGGGGACGCCCACGTCTACCCGGTTCACCTGATCGAGCCGCACCAGATCGTGAACGACGAGATGGGTGGTGTTCCCGTCGTGGTGAGCTACGACCCCCTGACCGCCGCCCCGCGCGCGTACCGTCGGCGGATCGAGGGGAGGACGCTCAGCTTCGGAGTCTCGGGTCTCATCTACAACTCGAACTTCCTGCTCTATGATCGCGAGACCGAGAGCCTCTGGGTGCAGTTCACCGGCGAGGCGGTGAGCGGACCGATGGCCGGCAAGAGGCTCGAGCGGATCCCGATCCGCCAGGAGCTCCTCGGCACCTGGCTCGCGCGTCATCCGCTCTCCCGGGTGCTCGCGCGACCCATTCCCACCAAGATCGACTACCGCCACAGCCGCTACACCCGCTACATGGTCGAGGACAAGATCATCTTTCCCGTGAAGGCGAGGGACGATCGCTTCCATGCCAAGGAGCTGGTGCTGGGAGTGGTGGTCGGCGGTCGCCCGCGCGCCTATCTCGGATCCCTCGTCACCAGGGCCGGGGGAAAGGTCGCGGAGGAGCTCCGCGGGAGCAGGATCGAGCTCGGCTACAGCACCGACGACGGCGTCTACTCCTACCAGGTCGTCGAGGGCGTCGAGGTCGCGGAGTCCTATTGGTTCGCCTGGAAGGCCTTTCATCCCGACACCGAAGTATGGAGCGACCCGGGCGATCCCTCAGGGACCGAGTAGCTCTGCCGCGCTCATGCATTCGGGCCCGCGTCGGTCGGCCTTCGCCTCGATCAGCTTGGTGAGCACCCGCGCGTTGGTCGGCGCCCGGATTCGATGGAGCTCCGCGAGCTCGAGGATCCGCCGGTGGTACCCGTCTGCCTCGAGGGGAGCCTCGCTTCCGAGGCTGCTCCAGACCTGGTTGTAGAGGGGAAGGCGCCGGGCGCTGGTTCCGAGCGCGAGCGACCGGCGCTGATGCTGGATCTCCTGATCGAGCGATCGGTCCCGCCCGTCGCAGGAGCGGGCTGCGATTCCGGCGGCGGCAAGCGCCGCCTGCGCCTCCTCCAGAAGCCGAACCTTGACCTCGACGAAGGGCGGCGACTGGTGATCCTCCCTCCGGATCAACGCGTTGGGAGCGCTCATCAGGTTGACGCAGAGCTTGAGCCAGCGATCCTCGGCGATGCGCGACGAGATGCCCACGTCGAAGCCGGCGCGACGGAGATCGCGAGCGAGCGCGTCGACCTCGGGCGCCGAGCCCTGCGGATGGAGCCCGACCACCACCCGCCCCCGTCCGGTGAAGCGGACCAGGTCCGGCTCGACGCGGGTGCAGGTCTGCCGCCATACCGCTCCGATCACCTTGGGAAGGCGCCTGGCCAGCAGGGCGTCGCCCTCCACGCCGTTCTGCACGTTCGCCACCAGGGCGCCGGGAGCGACCTCGGCCAGGCGGGATGCCAGCGCTTCGGTGTCGGTCTCGCGGACGCAGATCAGGAGCGGGCGATCGGCGCCGCGGAGGTCGGCGTTCTCGATCCCCGCGACGGCGCGGACCGCGGCGCACCAGCGCTCGCCGCTCCCGGGATCCTCGACCCGGATTCCGCGCGACTCGAGGCGTTGCGCCGAGCCGCCGTCTCGCGTCACCAGGCGCACGGGGAGCCCGGAGCGGGCCAGACGCGCGGCCAGGGCCAGGCCCACCGCGCCCGCCCCGACCACCGTGTGCATCAGCCGCGGAGCTCCTCGAGGGCCTCGCCCAGCCGCGCCAGAGCCTCCTCCAGGTCGGAGGCGGAGACGTCCAGGTGGGTGACCGCGCGAAAGCGCCCTGGGCCGGTCGGGTTGATCAGGAGATGGCGCGCTCGGGTGCCGCGCACCAGGCCCAGGGTGTCCTCGAAGTCGAACATCACCATGTTGGTTTCCGGAGTGCCTGCGACGGGCAGCCCGAGCTTCTGCAGTCCCTCGGCGAGGAATCTCGCGTTCGCGTGATCCTCGGCCAATCGCTCCACGTGGTGCTCCAGGGCGTAGATTCCGGCGGCGGCCAGGAAGCCCGCCTGGCGCATTCCGCCTCCGAACATCTTGCGGATCCGGCGCAGCCGATGGACCCGCTCGAAGGAGGCGCCCACCAGCGAGCCGACCGGGGCCCCGAGCCCCTTGGAGAGGCAGATCGACACGGTGTCGAAGGGCTCCGCGAGGCGGGCGGGATCGGTCCCGCTGGCGATCGCCGCATTGAAGAGGCGCGCGCCGTCCAGATGCAGCCGCAGTCCGGCTTCCCGGGCCACCGCCACCACCCCCTCGAGCAGCTCCGCCGGGAAGACCCTTCCGCCGGCCATGTTGTGGGTGTTCTCGACCGCCACCACGGTGGTCGGAGCGAAGTGCTGCTCGTCGGGATGCAGGTTCTCGCGAACCTCGTCGGCGTCGAAGACTCCCTGCTCGCCGATCGTCTTGATCTGCACGCCGGAGAACGCCGAGGCCGCCCCCGACTCGTACTTCAGGATGTGACAGCTCTTCGAGGCGAGCACCACGTCGCCGGCGCGCGTGAGCGAGTGGATGGCGGCCTGATTCGCCATCGTGCCCGAGGGGAAGAAGAGGGCGTCCTCCTTGCCGAGCAGCTTCGCGGCGCGCTCCTGGAGGCGGTTCACGGTGGGGTCCTCGCCGTACACGTCGTCTCCGACCTCGGCCGTCATCATCGCCTCGCGCATCGCCGCCGTGGGTCGGGTGACCGTGTCGCTCCGTAGATCGATGACCTTCATGGCTCCCAGGATAGCGCCGGGCGACCTCTGCGCTTCGCCATTCCACGACTCGCAATGGCGCGGACCAGAGCGACGATGATCTGCGTCGGTCGAGTCGGCGCGATCGCCGTCACGGCCTTGGAAGCACCTCACCGGGAGAAGGTCCAGCGGCGCGGACGTGGTGGCCCAGGAACTCCAGCATCGCGGGCAGCACCAGCGCGGGTCGATCGATGTGGACGTGGTGGCCGGCGCCGGGAATCTCCAACAGCCGCGCACCCCGGATCGCCGAGGCGATCTCGAAGGCGCCCCGGCGGGTGAGCAGCGCGCTCTCTTCCCCGCGCAGCAGCAGCGTCGGGCAGCGGATCTCTCCGAGATCCGGCCGACCCCGCGGCGGCACCCCGAACCAGCGCGGGTCGAACTTGAAGCCGAAGCGCCCGTCCTGCTGGCGCCGCACCGAGTGCGCCGCGATTCGCCGCCGCATCTCCTCGTCGGCGTGGGCGGCTCGGGGAAGGAATCGGAACCGCTCGATCGTCTCCTCGCGCGACGGGTAGCTCAGGCTCAGGCTGAGGGCGAGCCGCGTGGCTCGCTGGCGGGATCGGGAGGCGCCCCGCGCCGGCTCGAGAAGGATCAGGGCGGGTGTCTTCGGGCTGCGAGCCGCGTGCTCCAGCGCCACGTGGGCGCCGAGCGAGTGCCCGGCGAGGGTCGCCTCGGGCGCCGCGAGATGCTCGAGCAGGGCCTCGAGGTCGTCGGAGAAGGCACCGGGCCGTAGTTGCTCGGGAAAATCCGAGTCCCCGTGCCCGCGGAAGTCGAGCGCGACGACGTGGAAGGATTCGGCGAGGCGGGAGGCCAGGTGATCCCACCAGTGTGCGTTCGCCCCCGCGCCGTGGAGGAGGACCAGCTTGGCTCGCGCCGTGGAACCGTGGTGAATGGCGTGGAGATGGACGCCGTCGAGCCTCGGCCCGGTGAATCGCTCTGCACGTCCCTGCATCCGGCGCGCAGCGTATCGCAAGAACGATCGCGCTTCCGCTGCTCGCGAAGCCGTGTCGTGCCGGCCTCTCCTCCCGTCGACGGGGGCCGCTTCCGAGCGGTCGAATTCGCGTCTTCCAGCCGTGCAGGGCGCGTTTTTCGTTTGACTACTTGCTCGGAACGCTTAACATTCGACGCTCGTGACCACGGCGTAGCAAGCGCCGGGGGGATTGACGCCGAAGGATCGGCCTGTTGGAGAGGTTCAATGGCAGCACGAAGCAAGAAGGCGGCCAAGCGCACGGGAAAGCCCGCCGAGCTCATCATCTCGAAGTCCCGTACCAAGGCGGCAGCCAAGAGGTGCAACGTCGGGTCCGAATTCTACGGGGCCCTGGACAACGCGGTTCGGGAACTGATCAAGAACGCGGAAGCTCGTGCGGTTGGGAACAAGCGCAAGACGCTGAAGGCCGTCGATCTCTAGACCGGATCGTCGACCGAAGCGGACGGGGCCCGCGGGACCTCACTCCCGTGGGCCCTTTCCTTGCGCGCCACCTACGCCAGGCGGTTGCCCGCTGCGCGCGGTCAGGTTGTGCCCGACCCTGAAGAGCCGCTCGACGGTGACTCGGCGCAGCACGTCCACCGGATCGACCGCATTCTCCCGAGACAGGTGGTCGAGGCCGGCGCTGGCGGTCTCGGCCGCTCTCTCGATCGCCCGGGGGATGGTCTCGGCATCGCCGAGAGGCATCCGGTCCGCCACGGCGATCCGGTTGACCAGGGCCAGGAACGCGTGGAGATGGGGGCGGCGCTCCTCCTCGGAAAGCTCCGCCATCGCTCGGAAGATCGATTGCTCCGCGTGAGCCTGCACCGGGAGATTCGGCATCCAGATCGGGAGGGGCCACTCTCCCACTTCCTGGCAGTGCTCTCCCTCGGGAAGCTCGCTCCGAGCCTCGGGACGGATGAAGCCATAGATCCTCATCGACTCTTCCCAGGTGGGGAATCCGAGATCCTGCAGGCGGCCGGTTCGCCAGCGCAGAGCCCATTCCTCGGTCTCCGGGATCAGCTCCCAGATCACGCCCTGGAGCAGGCGGAAGTAGACCCAATAGTCGTTCTGGAACAGGGTGCTAAGCAGGGCGTCCACGTCCTCCAGATCGTCCTTCTCGCGAAGCGCGCAGAAATAGAACTGGCCATCGAGGGTGCGTCCTTGAGCGGGAGGCACCCACCCCTCGTCGCTGGGCTTGACCACCACGCTGATCCGCGACTTCATGTGCAGCACCAGGAGCTCCATGTCCATGGCTCGCGCCGAGCGGAGCAGGGCCTCGTCGCTGGCGTCGGCGAAGGCCTCGAGCCACTCGTCGAGCCTGGAGCGGTCGGGCGTGAAGTCCTGCCAGGCGTCGAGGTCGAGACAGGCGGTGATCTGTTCCGCGGTGGCGTGCTCCATCAACCAGCCGGCGTCGGGAAGCCCCACCGCCTTTGCGGTGAAGCAGAGTTCGGCCGGTGGCAATGCCGGAATCAGACGCTCCGGCTCCGGCGAGAGATCGATCAGCTCGCTCCGCCGCGCGACCGGCGCCTCGCAGACCAGCGCCGTCTGCTCCTCGATGCCGAGCGTCGCCATGGCGGCGCGAGCCGCTGCGCGATCGGTGCGAGAGAGCTGGAGGATCCGGTGCGCCTGCGGGGAGAGCGTGGGAAGAGCGGCCATGCTGCGGGAGCGTAGCACTGCGGCGGATGACGACGTGGTACCCTCTCCGCACTCGCAGCACAAGGCATGGATGTGTCGGGTTGAGCTCACCCAGCCGGAAATCCGTCCCGGGCCGGAGGAGCGGCGCTCTCGCGCGGCTCGCGCGTCGCCCGCTGCTTCGCGTCGGGATCCTGCTTTCGGTCATCGCGCTCTCGGTGTCTACCGCGCGGGGAGAGGATCCTCTGCCCGCCGCGGTGCTCGCGGAACTCCCCTTCCTCGACTTCTTCGGTCCGAGCAGCATCGCCATCGATCTCTCCCGGGGAGAGGGAGCGCGACCCTTTCCGCTGGTCCTCGATACCGGTGCCAGCGACAGCACGGTGACTCCCGGCCTCGCTCGGGAGCTCGGCGTACGGGTTCGCTCCAGCAAGAGGTCTCCGTACCGGCGCCCGACGCTTCTCGGGCGCGACCTCCAGTTCCGGGTCGACGCGCGGCGCGGGGAGCTGGCGTCGCAGACGGGAAGCGAGTTCGGGCTGCTGGGAGGGAGCTTTCTCGCCCTGTACGTGGTGGAGATCGATATTCCGCGGCGACGGGTTCGCTTCCTGGATCCCGACCGGTACGCGGTGCCGGAGCAGGCCACGGCCCCCGACGAGACCGTGCTTCCCGTGCGCCTGGTCGCGAACCGCCCCATCGTGGAGGTCGAGATCGAGGGGCATCGGCTGGATCTGCTCCTCGACACTGGGGCCTCCTACGGCGTCGTGATCGGTGGACGTGTCGCCCGTGCTGCGGGCCTCGAGTCGCATCCTGCTCCCGGGCTTGCGGCGGTGGGGGTGATGGGGGAGATCGGCGTGGAGTTCGCCGAGGCGCGCAGCGTTCGGCTCGGAACCCTGGAGTTCCGCGACCTGCCGGTGATCGTCGCACCCCGCGGCTTGCACCAGCAGGGCACCGCGAGCGATTCGCTGATCGGCTTCGATCTGCTCTCGCAGCTCACCCTGCGCATCGACTACCCGAGGAAGCGCGCCTGGCTGCGCCGAGAACCCGGCGCCACTCCCATCGTCCTCGGCGCCGACTACGCGCTGGTCCGCGCCAGCGGTGCCCTGCTCCAGCGCAGCGGGGAGAGCGTCTTCGTCGCGGCGATCCTTCCCGGAGGCGCGGCGGATCGGATCGGGCTCGAGCCGGAGGATGTTCTGGAGGGCTTCGATCCCACCGACGAGGCCCTCGATCCCGCGAGCCCCCATCGCGCCATCGCGAGCCAGGGGCCGGTGCTGGTGCGCAGACGCGGCGAGGGCGGGAGCTGGCGCCTGCTCCGCCTTCCCGAGTGACCCGGAGACCGGGCTTCCGCCGAGAGCTGTCCGCTATCCTGTTGCGGTGCGGACGATCGATCAGATCCGAAGAAACCTCGGCGAGTACACTCCCCGGATCCTATCCGCCGAGCAGTGCCAGCAGGCCGCCGTTGCCGTCGTGTTTCGAGAGGGGGCGCAGCGGAGGCCGGAGGTGCTCTTCATCAAGCGCGCCCTCCATCCCGCGGACCCCTGGTCGGGTCACATGGCCTTTCCCGGCGGCCGCGTCGCACTGGACGACGCCACGGTCCGCTCCGCGGCCGAGCGCGAGACCCTGGAAGAGGTCGGTCTCTCTCTCCAGGAGGCCGAGCGGTTGGGCCGCCTCGACGATCTCGAGGGGCTCAAGGGCGGCGGTCGCCGCGCCGGCATCGTGATCTCGGCGTTCGTCTATCACCACCGGGCTCCAGGGCCCCTGCGGGCCAACCATGAGGTGGAGGAGGCCTTCTGGGTCTCGCTCTCGACCCTCACTGATCCCGCGCGGCGGGTCTCCTACAGACACCCTCTGCTCGGCGCCGAGGTCTACCCGGGCATCCTGGTGGGGGATCCGGAGAGACATGTCGTCTGGGGGCTCACCTACCGCTTCGTCGAGATCCTGCTTGCCGCGGCGGGCCGGGCGCTGCCCGATCGCCAGGGCGCCCTCGCCTGATCGGACCTGACCCCACCGGGAAGGTTGGCTAGACCGGCATCAGCGCGACGTCGATCACCAGGCGGTTGGCCTCGACCTCGAGGGCCTCGCGCAGCTCGCGGCTGTCGACGTTGTCCGGAACCTCCACCGAGATCACCATCTGATAGTGCGGCGAGCCGCCGGGGCCGGGCCGGCTGCGCGTGGTCAGATCCAGGATGTTGACGCTCCGCTCGGCGAGGACGCCGCAGATGGCCGCGACGATGCCCGCCCGGTCCTCACCGAATGCCTCCACGCGATAGAGCTTCGTGCCCGGGGCCGGCACCGCGGGGCGCGGTCCATCCTCCAGGTGTCGGAGCAGGATAGTGAGGCCGTGTTCGCGCTCCAGTCGCTTGGCACCGACCGCCAGGCGATCGCCCGCGCTCTCGGACGTGGAAGAGCAGAGGAGGATGACGGCGAAGTCAGTTCCGAGGATCGTCATTCGCGAGTCCTCCAGGTTCGCCTCCGCCTCGAGCACCAGGCGGGCAAGCTCCGCCACCAGGCCGGGCCGGTCCTTGCCGATCGCCGAGAGGATGAACCAGCGCCTCATCTGCTCTCCTGTTGCTTGCGGGTGACGAAGTCCGAGCTGCCTCTGGAGGAGGTGGAGAGAAACCGGAGGCCGCCGCAGCGCCGCCGGGGTCTGCCTTCGGGCCCAGCTCGGGATCCTAACCCGCATTTCCCACCGGGTCGCGTGGCGAGGATGCCGAGCGGCTACCCTCCAGATGGCCGGCGGGTTGGACGAATATCCATCTCGGGGTACGCGAGGCCGCGGAGCACCGACGTCCGCACGGGGACGCATCACGGTCGAGGGTGGGAAAAATCCTCCCCCCCCGGGGGATTCTGCGCCCTCGCCAGAGCGGGATGCCGGGGCTCTGGAAGCGGGACACGAGTGCGAGTAAGATGTTTAGACCCGGGCTCCCCCGCCCGGGCCGGGGGGCACTTGGCAGGCGACCGATCGCTCCTATCGCTGGCGATGGCTCTGGCGATCAGCCTGGTGGTGCTGCAGTGGCCCGCCGCGGCGAGGGCGGAGTTCGGTCCGATTCCCACGGAGGCGGACCTGCTCTTCGAAGACGCGGCGCCCGATCCCAGCGATCGCGATCCCCTCGAGCCGGTCAACCGGGGCGTCTTCGGATTCAACGAGGCGGTCTACAACTGGGTCGTCGATCCCGTTGCCACCGCCTACCAGTGGGTGATCCCGGATCCAGGCCGCAGGGCGGTGCGCCGCTTCTTCGTGAATCTGGGCGAGCCGGTCACCTTGGTGAACGACCTGCTCCAGCTCCGGCCGCTGCACGCGGGTTCGACCGGGGCCCGCTTCGTGATCAACTCCACGGCGGGCGTGGGCGGTCTCTTCGACCCGGCGGCGGCCTGGGGAATCGAGCGACATACGAGCGACTTCGGTGGGACGCTCGCCGTCTACCGGATCGGGAGCGGTCCCTATCTCGTGGTTCCGCTGATGGGTCCCTCGACCGCCCGGGATGCCGTCGGGCAGCTCGTCGACGGAATCCTCCGTCCCGATACCTGGCTCCTCGGCACCGGCCCCCGCTTGATGGTGGCGGCGAGCGGCGGCTTCACCACCTACGAGATCGAGCGCGAGCGGCTCGAGGCCCTCCGCGACACCTCCGTCGACTTCTACGCCGCGCTGCGGAGCGCCTATCTGCTCGACCGCGACGCGCGCATCCAATTGCTCCTCGGCCCCGAGGAATAGCGGGCTCCGATCGGGCGCGGATCAGGGGGAGACGATCTTCCCCTCGAGCGAGGAGACGAGCGACTCGAAGCCGTCGCGCTTGTATACCGAGGAATACTCGGATCGCCGCAGGGCCAGCTCGCTCACCGTGCCGTTCATGAAGACGTCGATGACCCGCCAGCTCCCGTCGGCGCCGCTGAGCCGGTAGTCGAGCTCGACGGGGTCTTCGCCGACGGGGACGATCCGGGTCCGCACCATCACGGTCTCGCGCTGGGAGGGCTCGGCGGTCAGGATCTCGAATCGCTGGCCGGAATACTTGTCGAAGCGGTCAGCATAGGTGGAGACGGTGAGGCGCGAGAAGGTCGAGACCCAGCGCTCGCGGTCCTGGTCCGAGAGATCCTTCCAGTACCTGCCGAGCGTCTTGGCCGACAGGAAGGGAAGGTCGTAGACCTGCCGGATCACCGGGTCGAGCCGGTCATAGCGCCCCCGATAACCGAGATGCGGGCCGTGCTGCATGACCTCCTGGAGCGAGGCGTAGAACCGCTCCACGACGGCTCGGGCTGCGGCAGAGCCGGTCTCCGCCTCCTCGGCGCGGAGGGGTGCGGCGGGGAGGGAGACCAGCAGAACAACGAGGGGAGCCACGACGGATCGAAGACGCATCGAGGGGGATTCTAGCCACTCGAGCGGGAGATTCTGCTGGCTCTGGCGAGCGGCGAGGCTTGGCCGAGCCGAGCGCATCCCCTGGAGGGAACCTGTTAGGATGGGTCGCGTGGAGCCGCAATCCCGCTACCTGACCGGTGCAGACGGCCTCTCGATCCACCTGCTGGAGTGGAGTCGCGAGGGCGTTCCCCTGCTCCTCCTCCATGGCTTCGGCACCGAGGCTCACATCTGGGACGATTTCGCTCCGGTCGTGGCTCCCTATTACCGGACCATCGCGCTCGACCTGCGCGGTCACGGCGATTCCGACCGCGACCCGGAGCGCCGCTACGACTATCGGAGCCACCTTCGCGACCTCGAGGCCATCACCGCGGAGCTCGGAATCGATCGACTGGTGCTGATCGGCCACTCCCTCGGCGGGCGGATCTCGATGCTCTTCGCGGCAGAGCATCCCGAGCGACTGGCGGGCCTGGTCCTGGTCGACGCGGCGCCGGATCTCGATCCCCGCGGCGCGAGCCGCATCAGCACCGACGTGGAGAGGCGCGCCGGCCTCACCTTCGGCTCGCTTGCCGAGTGCGAGAACGCGCTGGCCCACGCCTACCCCGGAGCACGGCCCTCCGTCCTCCGACGGATGGCCCGCCACGGGATGCGCAGGCGCGAGGACGGCCGTTACGAGCGCAAGACCGATCCTCTCTTCCACGCGGCCCGGGGCGGGCTCACCGCTGCAGCAGCCGAGGCGCTGGAGAAGAGGACTGCCGGGGAGCTGTGGGAGACCCTGGGCCGGATCCGCTGCCCGGTCCTGGTCGTCCGCGGGGCTGCCTCCGACGTCCTCAGCGCCGACACCGCCGAGCGCATGGTCGAAGAGGTGCTCGGGGACGCCCGGCTCGCCGTCGTCCCGCACGCCGGCCACTCGGTGATGACCGACAACCCGGAGGGCTTCTCGGAAGCCGTCGCGGCGTTCGCCCTGGGTCACGAGTAGCGCTCCTCGCACGCGCCGCGCTCGGCCCCTTGTCTGGCCGCGGAACTCGCCGGCTCCGCGCTACGCCGCTAACGTCTCTCCCCCTCAGTCGACTGGAGGATCCATGCCGCCCATCGAGACCACCCCCGAGTTCGTCCGCCGCGCCTACGAGAATCTGGAGCGCGGTCTCGAGGTGATTCGACGACGCCTCGACCGCCCGCTCACCTACGCGGAGAAGGTCCTGCTCGGCCACCTCGCGAAGCCCTCCACCCAGGAGCTCGGCGCGGGCACGAGCTACCTCGAGCTGCGGCCGGACCGCGTGGCCATGCAGGACGCCACCGCCCAGATGGCACTCCTCCAGTTCATCACCTCGGGCCGCTCGGAGTCCGCGGTCCCCACCACCGTGCACTGCGACCATCTGATCCAGGCCCACCGGGGTGCCGACGCCGACATGGAGGCTGCGCGGATCACCAACCGCGAGGTCTACGACTTCCTGCAGTCCGCCTCGGCGCGCTACGGCCTCGGCTTCTGGGGGCCCGGCGCCGGCATCATCCACCAGGTGATCCTCGAGCAGTACGCCTTTCCCGGCGGGATGATGATCGGCACCGACTCGCATACGCCCAACGCCGGCGGGCTCGGGATGTTCGCCTGCGGCGTCGGGGGCGCCGATGCGGTCGACGTGATGGCCGGCTTCCCCTGGGAAGTGCTGTATCCCAGGCTGGTCGGTGTCCACCTGACCGGTGAGCTCGGTGGATGGGCTTCGCCGAAGGACGTCATCCTCCGGGTCTGCTCGCTCCTCACGGTGAAGGGTGGAACCAACCGGGTGGTCGAGTATTTCGGCCCCGGGACGCGCTCGCTCAGCTGCACCGGCAAGGCCACGATCACCAACATGGGGGCCGAGCTCGGCGCCACCACCTCGATCTTCCCCTACGACGAGCGGATGTCGCTCTACCTCAAGTCGACCGGCCGCGAGGCCCTCGCCAAGCTCGCCGACCCGAGGCGCGCCCTGCTCGCGGCGGATCCGGAGGTCGAGAAGGATCCGGGCAGGTACTTCGACGAGATCGTCGAGATCGATCTCTCGAAGCTCGAGCCCCATATCGTGGGGCCCCACACTCCGGACCTGGCCCGACCCGTCTCCCGCATGGCGGAGGACGTGAGGAAGAACGGCTACCCGCCGATTCTCTCCTCGGCGCTGATCGGAAGCTGCACCAACTCCTCCTACGAGGACTTCTCGCGGGCGGCCGACGTGGCCCGCCAGGCGCGCGAGCACGGAGCGAAGGTGAGGACCAAGCTCCTCTGCACGCCCGGCTCGGAGCAGGTCTACCAGACCGTCCGGCGCGATGGGCAGCTCGAAGCCCTCGAGGCGATCGGCGCCGTGGTGCTGGCCAACGCCTGCGGACCGTGCATCGGCCAGTGGAAGCGGGACGATGTCGAGAAGGGTCAGTCGAACTCGATCCTCACCTCCTTCAACCGGAACTTCCCCAAGCGAAACGACGGCAACCCGGAGACCCTCGCCTTCATCGGGAGCCCCGAGGTGGTGGTGGCCTACGCCCTGGCGGGCTCCCTCGAGTTCAATCCGGTCACCGGCGAGCTCGAGAACGAGAGGGGCGAGCGCTACAAGCTGACGGCGCCGGCACCGGCTCCCGAGGTCCCCCGGAAGGGGTTCGTCAGCAGCCGCAAGGGCTACATCGCTCCGCCGCCGGATCGCGAGAAGGTCTCCGTGGAGATCTCCCCGGATAGCGAGCGGCTCGCCTTCCTTCAGCCCTTCGAGGCGTGGAGCGGAGAGGATTTCGAGGGGGTCCCGCTCCTGCTCAAGGCGCGGGGAAAGTGCACCACCGACCACATCTCGATGGCCGGCCCCTGGCTTCGCTTCCGCGGTCACCTGGACAGGATCAGCGACAACATGTTCATCGGTGCCGTGAACGCATTCACGGGAGAGGTGGGTGCGGGACTCGACCTGTCGAGCGGCGAGCGGGGCATCCCCTTCCCGAAGATCGCCCGACACTACAAGGCCGCGGGGCTTCGCTGGGTGGTGGTCGGCGATGAGAACTACGGCGAGGGCTCGAGCCGGGAGCACGCCGCCATGGAGCCGCGCTGGCTCGGGGCGGCGGCCGTGATCGCGCGGAGCTTCGCGCGAATCCACGAGACGAACCTCAAGAAGCAGGGCGTCCTGCCGCTCACCTTCGCGGAGGCGGCCGACTACGAGAAGGTCGGCGAGACCGATCGCGTGAGCATCCACGGCCTCAACGATCTCGCCCCCGGAAAGCCACTCGAGGTGACCTTCCATCACCAGGATGGGTCGTCGGATACCGTCCTGGTGCGGCACACCCTGAACAAGGACCAGGTCGAGTGGTTCAAGGCCGGGTCCGCCCTCAACATCCTGCGAGACAGCTAGGTGGGTTGAGCGGCCCCGAAGGCTCGGCCCCCTCGGAAGGGGCGGATCGCGTGTTGCGGGCTGTTGTGATCGCTCCCGGATTCTGCTAAAGGTTGGACCTCTAACGTCCGATGTCCGATGGCGATCCGGATCGGATGGCTGGCGCGCCCAATGAGCCGGATTGCCGTTCGTGAGCGGACGCCTGCGGGAGAGCGCGCAGCATGACGGTCAAGCTCGAGTCCCTGGGACCCCGCCTCCGCCGCGCGGACGGGGTATTCCAGCAGCTCCGGTCTCGCATTCTGGGCGGAGCGCTGGCTCGCGGAGAGCAGCTTCCCAACGAGCGGGAGCTGGCGGATGCCTTCGAGGTCAACCGGACCTCGGTCCGAGAGGCGGTCAAGCGGCTCGAGTACCTCGGGCTGCTGGAGGTGCGCCACGGTCTCGGCACCTTCGTCAAGGGGGTCTCGGAGTCTTCTTCGCTCGAGGTGATCGAGGCCCTGCTCCGGGATCCCCGCACGGTGACCCTGGACCTGCTGCGCCAGATCCTGGAGTTCCGCCGCCACGTCACCATCCAGGTCGTGGAGCTCGCGGCCCGCAACCGCACGGACGAGCAGCTGGCACGGGCCCGGATGCTGCTCTCCAAGGAGCGGGCGGAGGGCGTGAATCCGGCTCGCGCGCTCGCTCTGGACGTGGAGTTCAACCGCCTGCTCGGAGAGGCCACCGGCAACCTCATGTATCAGCTGGTGAGCAACCTGTTCACCAAGCTCCTCCACCGGCTCGGCCCCTTCTACTACAACGAGACCCGCGACTTCAGCCGCTCTCTCGAGACTCACGCCCAGATGCTCGACGCGATCGAGGCCCGTGACGCCGCGGGAGCCCGGCGGGTCCTCGAGGGGATGCTCGCCTATAGCGAGGGGGCGATCGTCGGCGAGATCGAGCGCCTCGAGGCCGAGGGGAGGATCGGGCCGCAGACCCTCGCAGCGCCGGCGCGGCGCGGCGAGGCGGTGCGAAGCTCCGCCGGGCGTGATCGGGGAGCAGAGGCGGGGCACGCGGATCGCCCGGCGGGCTCGGGGATGCGGTCATGACGGCGCCCGACTGGTCGGTTCGCGAGCGAGCGGGTGCTCTCGGGAAGGCCGAGCGCGAGGGCGTCGACCTGCTGATCATCGGCGGCGGCATCACCGGCGCGGGAATTCTCCGGGACGCGGCCTCTCGCGGGCTCCGCGCGCTGCTCGTCGAGCGCGGTGACTTCGCCTCCGGAACCTCGGGCCGCTCTACCAAGCTGATTCACGGCGGGCTTCGCTACATCGCGCAGGGCCAGCTCGGCTTGACCCGGGAGTCCTGTCGGGAGCGGGATCTCCTGCTCCGCCTGAACCCGCACCTGGTGCGCCCGATTCCCTTCCTGTGGCCGGTCTTCAAGAACAGCAAGACGCCCCTCTGGCAGGTCCGCGCTGCCCTCTTCACCTACTGGGGTCTGGCGGGCTTCCGCAGCTCCGCCCGCTTCCGCATGCTGAGGCCAGATCAGGTCCGCGACTACTCGCAAGATCTGCGGCGCGACGGGCTGCGGGGAGCCGGATTCTTCCACGACGGCCAGGTGGACGACGCGCGGCTGGTGCTGGAGACGCTGGTCAGCGCTCGCCGCTTCGGCGGCGAGGCGGTCAATCACGCCGATGTCTTCGAGTTCCTGCGCGGAGACGAGGGTCGGATCGTCGGCGCGCGGGTGCGAGACAAGGAGAGCGGCGCGAGCCGCGCGATCCGGGCGCAGGTGGTCGTCAACGCCGCCGGCCCCGCGGTCGAGCGGGTGCGGGGGCTGGATCGGCCCGTCACCCGCCCGGAGCTTCGCCCGGCCAAGGGGGTGCACCTGGTGATCCCGCGCAGGCGGGTCCACTGCGAGGGCGCGATCGTCTTCGAGGCTCGGGACGGTCGCCACCTCTGCTTGATCCCCTGGGACGAGGTGGCGCTGATCGGGACGACCGACTCCTTCAGCGACCAGATCGACGAGCCGGTGGTGAGCATCGAGGAGGTCCACTACATGCTCTCCGCGGCCAACGACGCCTTCCCGCGCCTGGCGCTCACCACCAACGACATCCGCTGCGCCTTCGCCGGCGTCCGGCCCCTGGTCGCCGACCCGGACGAGGAGTCCCCGTCGAACGCGGTCTCCCGGGAGCACAAGATCTACGACGATCCCTCCGGATTGATCTCGGTGACGGGCGGCAAGCTCACCACCTATCGGATCATGGCAGAGGGGGTGGTGAAGCTGGCTCTTGGCCGATTTCCCGAGGAGCGGCGGGCCGCGACGGGTCCGAGCCTCACCGCGAGCCGCCCTCTCCGCGAGGAGGAATTCGACGTCGCGGAGCTGGAGGCCGACCTCGAGAAGCACTACGGGCTCGCTCCCCACCGGGCCGCGCACCTGGTGCGCACCCACGGGCTCGACGCCGAGGAGCTCCTGCGCGCGGCCGAGCCGGATCTGCTCCGGCCGATCGGAGACACCCGCTACGTCTATGCCGAGATTCCCTGGTGCTTCCGCACCGAGTGCGTCGTGAACCTCTGCGACCTGCTCGAGCACCGCATGCGCCTGGCCCTCTTCGCCATCGGCCAGGGGCTCCCGGATCTGGACGAGATCACCCGCGTCGCCGCTGCGGCTGCCGGCTGGGACTCCGAGCGGGCCCACGAGGAGGCCGCGAGCTACGTCTCGGCCGTCCGCACCCGATACCAGATCGCACCGCCGCCCCAGGTCCAGTACGCCGCCTGACCCACCCGACCCTGTCTCCGCGTCACGAGCGTTGCCACTCCGCACTCGACCGCAGCGCGGCTGAGTCGATCGGATCCGCAGAATTCGGGTTAAGCTGCACGCGCGATGCCCCTGCGCACCCTCGTGGTGGTGAACCCGCGCAGCCGGAGCGGAGCGACCCGGCGTCGATTCGCGTCCCTGGAGGCGCGGCTTCGCGACAGTCTGGGAAGCTTCGAGGTGGAGTGGACCCGCTCTCCCCGCGATGCCGAGCGGATCGCCCGGGAGGGTGTCCGCGCCGGCATCGAGCGCATCGTCGTGGCGGGCGGCGACGGCACCACGAGCGAGGTGGTGAGCGGGCTCCTGGGTGCCGGCCTGGGAGGCTACGCCGAGGTGGCGCCGCTGCCGCTGGGGACGGGCGGCGACATGCTGAGAACCCTCGAGCTTCCCCGCCATCTGGACCGCGCCCTCGAGCGCATCGCATCCGGCGCCAGCCGCAAGATCGACGCCGGTCGGATCCGCTACCTGGATCGAAGCGGCGGCGAGCGCACTTCCCACTTCCTGAACGTGGCGAGCTTCGGGGTGAGCGGCCTGATCACCGAGCTGGTGAATCGCGCCACCAAGGCGTTCGGCGGACGCGTCTCGTTCCTCCTGGGCACCGTTCGCGGAATCGCCCGCTACCGGCCCGAGGAGGTCCGGATCCGCGTGCAGGGGGAGCTGGTCCACGACGGTCCCCTGGTTCTCGGGACCGCGGCCAACGGCCGCTTCTTCGGGGGGGGCATGCAGGTTGCGCCCCGCGCGGAGCTGGCCGACGGCCTCTTCGACGTGGTGGTGATTCCGGGCTTCTCCAAGGCTCGCCTGCTCCGCGAGCTGCCGCGCATCTACCGCGGCACCCACCTCGAGGTTCCAGAGGTCTCTCTCCACCGCGGCCGCTGCATCGAGGCGGAGGCGGCGCCGGGCAGGGTCTGGGTCGAGATCGACGGCGAGCCTCTCGGCACGCTTCCCGCCCGCATCGACGTGCTCCCCGCCGCGATCACGCTCCTGGGTCCCACCGGGTGACCGCCCCGGAGGGAGGAGGAGTTCTCTTCGATCGGATTCGCTCTGCATGCGCCGAGGTGGCGCGGCGCGCGCGCGCGGTTCGGATCGACGAGGATCGCCTCGAGTCCCTTGCGAGCTCGCTCGCGGGGGAGCGGCGCTCGGCGCCGGTGGTCGATCCCGCTCATCAGCGGCTCGCGACGCCGGCCGCCAACCTCGCCTTCGTCATCACGCTGGACGCGGTCAACTTTGGTTCGGGGTACTTCCCCCAGCTGCGGAAGCTGCCCGGCCTCTCCGGCTACCTCACCCTCTCCACGCGGCTCCGCCAGCGCTTCGAGAGCGAGGGTCCCTGGAGCGCCGAGGCCCTGCTCCGGCTCACCGCCGCCGACTGCGCGCTGGTCTTCGGCCAGGACCGAGGGCCGGTCGCGGACGAGCTGATGGGGCTCTTCGCGAGAGCGCTCCGGGATCTCGGGCGCTTCCTCCTCGAACGCCACGGCGGGCGCTTCGAGGGCCCGGTGGAGTCGGCCGCGGGCTCTGCCGAGCGCCTGGTGCGCGAGCTCGCGAAGATGGAGCTCTACTTGGACGTGGCCCGCTATCAAGAGCTCGAGGTGCCGTTCTACAAGCGCGCCCAGATCACCTGTCTGGATCTTGCCACCGCCCTCGGCGGGAAGGGGCTCGGCGATTTCGGCGATCTCGATCGGCTTACCCTCTTCGCCGACAACCTGGTTCCCCACGTGCTCCGCATGCTCGGCGTGCTCGTCTACGATCCGGAGCTGGTCGGGCGCATCGAGGCGGGGGAGCTGATCGACTCCCGGAGCCTCGAGGAGGTGGAGATCCGCGCGGTGGCGGTCCACGCGGTCGAGAGGCTCAGCGAGGCCTGCGCGCGGCGCGGCTTCGAGGCGCGTCCCCACCAGCTCGATGGCGTTCTCTGGACCCTCGGGCAGCGACCCGAGATCAAGGCTCGCCCCCGCCACCGCACCCGCTGTACCTTCTACTGAGCAGTGGAACCGAGGTCACGCGCTGGTCGAGACGATCGGCTAACCTCGACCGTCCACTGGGCATCGAGTCGAGGAGGGAGCGAGCACGGATGGCCGCGAAGAAGAAGACACGCCGGAGCAGCGCCAAGAGCACCACCGCCAAGAGAACCACCGCCAAGAGGACCACCGCCAAGAGGACCACCGCCAAGAGGACCACCGCCAAGAAGGCGCCGCGGAAGGCCGCCGCGAGCAAGCCCGTCAAGGTCGCGAAGGCGACGGCGGGAAAGGGCTCGCAGCAGCCTGGGGACGTCGTCTACTCCGATCTCCGCAAGATTGCCCTGGCGCGGGGGCTGGTCCGACGCTGATCCGGTCCGCCCGGATCAGTAGCGCCCCACGAGACCCAGAATCTTGCGGAGGTGCGAGGGGAGGGCCACGCTCCGCGGCCGGGAAACCCATGGACCGCCGCGGCCCGCTCTCCGGCATCACCGTCCTCGATCTGACCCGCGTGCTCGCGGGTCCGTATTGCACCATGGTGCTGGCGGACCTGGGCGCGCGCGTCATCAAGGTCGAGCGGCCCGGGGAGGGGGACGAGGCCCGGACCATCGGTCCCTTCGTGCGCGCGAAGTCGGCCTACTTCATGTCGCTGAACCGCGGCAAGGAGAGCATCTCCCTCGACCTCCGGGATCCGGCCGATTGCGAGATCTTCGAGAAGCTGCTTTCCCGCGCCGATCTCCTGGTCGAGAACTTCCGCGCCGGAATCATGGAGAAGCTTGGATACGGATGGGAGGCGCTGCACGCCCGGTATCCCCGCCTGATCTACGCCGCGACCTCGGGCTTCGGCCACACCGGACCCTACGCAGAGCGCCCCGCCTACGATCTCGTGGTCCAGGGCATGGGCGGGCTGATGAGCCTGACCGGCCGCCCGGGATCGGGGCCGACGCGGGTGGGTACCTCGATCGGCGACATCGCCGCCGGGCTCTTCACCGCGGTCGGTGTCAATGCGGCGCTCTATCACCGGGAGCGCACCGGCGAGGGCACCAAGATCGACGTGGCCATGCTCGACTGTCAGGTGGCCCTGCTCGAGAACGCGATCGCGCGCTACGTCGCGACCGGTCAGGTGCCCGGCCCTCTGGGGTCGCGCCACCCCTCCATCACCCCCTTCGAGGCCTTTGCCTGCGCCGACGGACATCTGATCATCGCCGCCGGGAATGACGGCCTGTTTCGAGAGCTCTGCGCCGTCCTGGGGCGTCCCGAGCTGGCGGAAGACGCCCGCTTCCGCAGCAACGAGCTGCGAACCCGCAATGTGGATGCGCTCCGGAGCGAGATCGAGGGTGTCCTCGCCGGGCGCACACGCGCCGAGTGGCTCGCTGCCCTCGAAGCCGCTGGGGTTCCCTGCGGTCCCATCAACGACGTGGCGGAGGTGATGGCGGACCCTCAAGTGGCCGCCCGCAACATGGTGATCCGCGTGATCGACGAGGAAGCAGGCGAGATCTTTATGCCGGGCAATCCGATCAAGCTCTCCGGATTCGAGGATCCAAGCTCGCGCGCGCCGGCACCCGCTCTCGATCGCGACCGCGAGCGACTGCTCGAGGAGTGCAAGCGCAGCGAGGCGGAGCCGAGCGGAGTTCGGTACGGCCGGCCGCGGCGAGTCGTAGACGAGCGGCGCGCGCAGCGAGGCGGAGCCGAGCGGTAGGCGAGCCGCGCGGCCCTGCCGACTTGCGGTCAGGGCAGGTCGCGCCGCGGTTCGGGAAGCGCCAGGATCGCCTCGACGAGCGCGCCTCGCGCGCCCTCCGAGAGGCCGGGCGTGCGCAGCCGCTCGCGGGCGCGAGCCTCGAGATCGCGGCGGTCGATCTGGGCGGGAAGCCTCTGCGCGAGCAGGGCGATCCGGCGGGCGAGCCGCAGCAGGGCGGGCCGCAGCGCGGTCTCGAGATCCGCGGGCGGAGCGGTCCCGGCTGGGCCGGCCAGGGTGGTGCGCTGGATCTCCTTTGCGGCGGCGATCTGCACCTCGAAGAAGCGGCGGACCGAGCGCTCGGAGACTGCGGTGCGGCGCGCCTCGCGGGCGGCTTCGAGCGCAGCCTCGATCACGCGGGCCTCCTGCTCGGGTGCGCCGACGGGTGCGCCCGCCGCGCGCTTCGCCTCGGCGACCAGGGGCATGAGGTCGAGCCGCTCGCCCACCGCGGCAAGAAGCGCGGAGAGCGGCTCCGCGGTGCGCGGGGAATCGCCGTGCCCCAGGTAGCGCCGCCGCAGCCCCGCCAGGGTTCCGTCGCTCTCGCGAGCCATCAGCCAGGCGTCGAGGTCCGCTGCGAGCTCCTCCCGGTCGGGGTGCACCAGATACGCCTTGAGATCGCTCGTGAAGGGGCCGAGCTGCACCACGTTCTCGCGGCCCTCCCGCCAGATCGGTGCCTCCAGCGTGTCGCTCACCACGGCGTCGGCCTTCCCGGAGAGCAGGGCCTCGCGCACCTGCGCGTTCTCCGGAGTCGCGATCACGGCGGCCCTCGGAAAGCGGGCGCGGGTGACGCGCTCCAGGTGCCCGCCCTGGTTCACGGCGATCCGCCGGGTGGGATGGTCGAGGGACTCGAGATCGGCGATGCCCGAGCCCTCGCGCACCAGCGCCACCGCTCCGCTCGCGATCACGGGGACGGTGAAGATGCCGGCGATGGAACGCTCGGGCCGGATGGTGATCCCGCTCATGGCGAGGTCGAAGCGGTCGGCGGCCAGATCCGCGAGGAGCGCGGGCCAGCGGAATCTGACCATCTCGAGCTCCAGCTCCCGCTCCGCCGCGTAGGCCCGGGCGACGGCGAGGTCGAAGCCTTGGAGCTCGGAGGGGTCCTCCTCGGACGCGAAGCTGAAGGGAGGGTAGTCTCCGCTCACTCCGACGCGCAGGGGCGCGGCCTCGCGCGCTCCCGATGGAGAGACCGCCGCGAGCAGCGCCAGAAGGAGCGGTGCGAGGGCCTTCACGCGCCGACGATCTGGAGGAGCTCGGGGATCGCCTCGATCACGTGGTCCGGGTCCTCGCCGCCCGCGAGCTCGCCCGGGAAATCCCTGATCAGAACCGTCGTCATCCCCAGGGCCTTGGCTCCGGCCACGTCGTAGTCGAGCGAGTCGCCCACGAAGACCACCTCCTCCGCTGCGATGCCTCCCGTCTTGCGGAGCGCGTGCCGATAGATTCCCGGATGCGGCTTGCAGGAGCGCGCTTCCTCGCTGGTGGTGACGGCGTCGAAGTAGGAACCGAGACCGATGCGTTCGAAGAGCGGGTGAAACTGGTCGTCGTCGATGTTGCTCACGATCCCGAGGTGAAGGCCGCGTCCGCGCAGGGCGGCCAGCGTCTCGCCGACCCCTTCCCTGGGCTGGACCGCGACGAGCGCTGCCGCGGTCTGGCCCAGGTAGAGGAGGGAATCGTCTCCCTCGCGGGGGTTCGCCCCGAGCTCCGTGAGCAGATCGACCTCGGCCGCCCCGAAGAGATCGCGGTGAAGGTAGAAGGGGCGGGGGAGGAATTCCGCCATCTTCTTGGCAACGGTGCGGCGGAAGGTCGTGCGAATCTCCTCCATGGGGGCGGTGAGGGCGTGGCGTCTTGCCAGCTCCCGGAGCATCCGGTCGAAGTAGGGACGCACCTCGGCGTAGCTGAACAGGGTTCCGCCGAAGTCGAAGAAGACGGCGCGGTGGGACAAGGCGCCTCCCGGCGATTTTGCGAGGCGAGCATTGTAGCCAACCGGCCGATCATTTGACTGGCAGGCGGCGATCGCCTACCCTCGACTGTTCCCAATACCGCGGCTCCAGCGGCCCTTCTCGCGGATTCCACGTCCCCTCCCGACCGAGACCGACGAGACCGAGGTTGTGCGATGCTGTCGCTCGACGAGATCGAACCGGGGGTTCAGTGCACCCACAAGAACACCGGCCTTCGCTACAGCGTGGTGGAAGTCGGAGAGGGCGAGGTGTTGCTCTCGGCGGAGTCGGAGGCTCTCCAGGACCTGGTGGTTCCCGCCGAACTCTTCCTGAGCGAGTTCGTCCTGGGTGAGCGTTACCACGCGGGTCGTGGCCGAGGGCGCGGGCGCGGGCGCAGCCGCGCCCGCAGGCTCGCAGGGCCGACGCCGGCTCCCAGCGGGCCGAGGTCGAAGGGCCGGATCAAGAAGATGGTGCGCGATCGCGGCTTCGGATTCATTCGCGGGGATGACGGCAAGGAGGTCTTCTTCCACCGCTCCGGCATGAACGGGTCCGACTACGACTCGATCTCCGAAGGCGACACCGTCGAGTACGTGATCCAGGAGGGTCCCCGCGGCGCCCGCGCCGAGCACGTCCGCCAGATCCCTCCCGAGGTCGGGTAGCCCGCACTCGCACCCGTGGGCCCGACGAGAGGCGCGGGCTAGTCATCCCCGCCGCGGTAGCGGTGGACGATGGGCAGTCTCCGACCGCTTCCGAATGCCTTCCGCGAGACCCGCAGCACCAGCGGAGCCTGGCGGCGCTTGTACTCGTTGCGGTCGAGCCGCCTGACGATCGCCCGGGTGACTTCCGGGGAGGCCCCCGCAGGCGGGCGTACGCTCCCGACGCCGAGCCCCTCCTCGATTGCCTGGTGGAGGACCTCGTCGAGGATCTCGTAGGGAGGCAGGTCGTCGCTGTCGAGCTGGTTCGGCGCGAGCTCCGCCGAGGGGGGCTTGGCGATGCTGTTGGCGGGGATGCGCTCCCCCCTCTTGTTGGCGTGACGCGCCAGCGCGTAGACGTCGCGCTTGAAGACGTCGCCCAGCACCGCGAGGCCCCCCACCGTGTCCCCGTAGAGGGTGCAGTACCCCACCGAGAGCTCGCTCTTGTTTCCGGTGGCCAGCACCAGCCGCCCCTCGGCGTTGGAGACGGCCATCAGGATCGCACCGCGAATCCGCGCCTGGATGTTCTGCTGGGCGATGCCGTAGTCGCTGCGCTTGCCGAAGAGCTCGGCGAAGACCTCGAGGTAGGCGTCGTAGATCGGGGCGAGCTCGACGGTGCGGATCTCGATGCCGAGATGCCTCCCCAGCGCCAAGGCATCGTTCACGCTGTGTTGCGAGGAGAAGGGGCCGGGCATCGCGATCCCCACCACGCTGCTGCTTCCCAGCGCCTGCACCGCCAGGTGTGCGGTCACCGCCGAGTCGATTCCTCCCGAGAGCCCCACCACCGCGCCGGGCGGAAGGCCCTGCTTGCGGAAGTAGTCGCGGATTCCGAGCACCAGCCCCGCTTCGAGCTGGGCGACTGGCTCCGGGTCGGCGACCTCCTCGGGGAGCTGCCCGGGGCCGCCACCCGGGAGATCGACGATCGCGAGGTGCGGCTCGAAGAGCGGCAGCGATGCGCGAATCCTGCCCTGCGCATCCACCAGGAAGGAGCCCCCGTCGAAGATCAGCTCGTCGTTGCCGCCCACCTGGTTGACGAAGACGATGGGAACGCGATGGCGGGTGGCGAGCTCCACCAGCACCCTGCGCCGCTCGGCGGGCTTGCCGACGTGCCACGGTGAGGCGGAGAGGTTCAGCAGCAGGTCGGCACCCGCCGCGACGAGGTCTCCCACCGGATCCGCCGGGTAGGGAATCTCTCCCCCCCAGACATCCTCGCAGATGGTGAGGCCGAGGAGCGAGCTCCGGTCGCGCGTCGCGACCGGCTCGCGCCGGTCCGCCGGGACGAAGTAGCGCTTCTCGTCGAAGACGTCGTAGGTCGGGAGCAGGCTCTTCGCCTGCACCGCCACCCGCTCGCCCCTGCGCAGCAGGACGGCGGCGTTGACCAGGCGCTTGGAGTCGCCTCCCTCCACCGGAAAGACGGCGCCCAGAGCCAGGTCGACTCCCCGCGAGCGCGGCGCCAGGCTCTCGAGCTCGGCGAGCTGATCGCGCACGAAGCCGTCGCGCTCGAGCAGATCCATCGGCGGGTACCCGGTGAGGATCATCTCCGAGAAGACGGCGATCTCGGCGCCGGCGGCCTCGGCTCGGGCCGCCGCCTCTTCCACGAGCTTGCGATTTCCGGTCAGGTCTCCGACCGTCGGGTTGAGCTGGGCGATGGCGATCCGCACGCTGCGAGGATCGGCGCGGTACTCTCCTGCGTCAATCCCCGTTCTTCGGCAAGCCCGGTCCGCCCTCGGCTCGAGGCGCACCCGGCTCGCGGCGATCCCCGCGAGCCCCGCCCCGCGGTTCTCGCCGTTCGCACACCTGCGCCGCCTGCTACGCTGGTGCGGTGCCGGGTGACAGCACTGTCGAGATCATCGGTCCGAGCTCGAGCTTCTACATCTCCCAGCGCCTCACGCTCCACTACGTGGATTGGGGGAACGAGAGCGCGCCCCCGATGCTGCTGATCCACGGCGGCCGGGACCACGCCCGGAGCTGGGACTGGGTCGCCCGGGACCTGCGCCGCGACTACCACGTGATCGCACCGGATCTCCGCGGTCATGGCGACAGCGACTGGGCGATCGGAGGCATGTACAGCCAGTCGGAGTTCGTCTTCGACGTGACCCAGCTGGTGGAGGCGCTCGAGCTCCCGCCCTTCGGCATCATCGCCCACTCCATGGGAGGCGCGATCGCGCTTCAGTTCGCCGGCACCTATCCCGAGCGCGTGTCGAAGCTGGTGGCGATCGAGGGAATGGGCCCGCCGCCGGAGATGCTGGTGCGGTACCTCGGAGTTCCCACCTGGCAGCGCATGCACAACTGGATCGAGGCGATGCAGAAGCTCGCCGGCCGCACCCCGCGGCGCTATCCGTCGATCGACGCAGCCGCAAGGCGCATGCAGGACGAGAACTTGTTTCTCTCCGCAGAGCAGGCGCGCCACCTGACCATCCACGGCGTGGCGCGCAACGAGGATCGGACCTTCAGCTGGAAGTTCGACAACTACGTGCGCGCCTTCGGCCCCTACCGGTTCGACCTCGAGGAGATGAAGTCGCTCTGGGGGCGGATTCGTTGTCCCGTCCTGCTGATCCGCGGGAGCGAGAGCTGGGCGAGCGATCCCGAGGAGGACGGTCGCATGGAGCCATTCCAGGATGCTCGTTCCATCTGCATCGAGGGCGCGGGCCACTGGGTTCATCACGACCGGCTGGGCGAGTTCCTGCGCGTCGTGCGCGCCTTCTTCGACGGCTAGGAGCCCCCGCTTGCCCTGGTTCAGCTACCACGGGGGCCACAGCGGCGAGTTCTCCCGCCACGCGAAGGGCTCGCTCGAGCAGGTGGTCGAGAGCGCCATCCGGGGGGGATTCTCGACCTACGGGATCTCCGAGCACGCTCCGCGCTATCGCGCCCTGGACCTCTTTCCCGACGAGGCCGATCTCGGTGTCGACGACCTGGCGCGGATGTTCGAGGGCTATCTGGAGGCGGCGCGGGCGCTCTGCGATCGCCATGCCGATCGCGTCGAGATCCTGATCGGATTCGAGAGCGAGGTGCTTCCGCCGCAGGGCTGGGTGGAGCAGATGATCGCGCTCCGCCGCACCTCCCCGGAGCTCGACTACGTGGTGGGGAGCGTTCACCACGTGGGCGGCGCCAGCATCGACATGAGCCCCGAGCTCACCGCGAGGGTGGCCGAGGAGGTGGGCGGGAGGGAAGCTCTCGAGCGCCTCTACTTCGAGCTGGTGGCCGAGATGGTGGAGCGGCTGCGTCCCGAGATCGTCGGCCACTTCGACCTGATCCGGAAGTTCGAAGGGGCCGGCGCGGGCTTCGGTCCCGAGACCCGGAGGCACGCCGAGCGAGCCCTCGAGGCGGTGCGGGCCGCCGGTGCGATCCTGGACGTGAACGCCGCGCCGGTCCGCCGCAAGCTCGGCCCGGTCTATCCCCTGCCCCCCCTGCTCGCGCGCGCCCGCGAGATGGAGATCCCCGTGACTCTCGGCGATGACAGCCACGGGCCGGCAGAGGTGGGAGTCGGCCTCGACGCCTGCCTGCGCGCGATTCGAGAGGCCGGATACCGCCGCATCCACTACCTCACCAGGAAGGGCGGTGCGGTCGAGATCGAGTCCGCGCCCCTCGAGTCCGTGCGCCCCCGACCTCGGGGATAGGGTTCAGAGGTAGAGGACCAGGAGGACGTCACCGAAGGCGGCGGGACGCCTCTCCCCCTCGATCTCGAAGACCAGATGCAGGTTGGCGCGGATCGCACCGCCCCTGATCTCCCGCACCTTCGTCACCTTTGCTCTCATTCGCACCCGGTCTCCGGCGCGAACCGGTGCGCGCAGCCGCACCCTCTCGATCCCCGGGTTCACCAGGAAGCGGGCGCCCTTGACCTGGAGAATGTCGCGGAGCAGCCGGGGCGCGAGCGACAGGGTGAGGTGGCCGTGGGCGATGGTTCCGCCGAACGGCGACTCTCGCCGCGCACGCTCCGGATCGGTGTGGATCCACTGGTCGTCGCCGGTTGCGTCGGCGAAGGCGTCGATCCGCTGCTGGCTGACCTCGATCCACTCGGAGGGCCCCAGCTCCACTCCCTCCAGGGACTCGAGCGATGCGATGTCGGGGGTCACCGTTCGCGCGGCCATGGGAGAATCCCGGATCCTCGCTGGGTGGAGGGCGGATCCTACCATCCCCGCACAAGTGCGCCCAGCGCCCAGCCTTGCCGAGCTCCGCTCGGCTCCGCCTCGCTGCGCGCGCGGCTCGCTCCCTGGCCGCGCTTGCTAGCGCGGAAACGCCTCGGGGAGCCCGCCGTCCACCGGGAGCGTGGCTCCGGTGGTCGGCGTCGCGTTGCTGGCGAAGAAGACGACGGCGTTTCCGACGTGGCGCGCCCGCACCCGCGCGCGCAGCAGATTCCGCTGCCGGTAGAACTCCGGCAGCTCGCCCTCGGCGAGCCCGCGGCGCCGCGCGCGGTCGGGTCCCACCGCCTCCCACAGGCCCGACCGCACCTCGCCCTCGTCGAAGATCGCGTCGGCGTTGATCTGGTTGACCCGAACCCCGAGCGGCGCCAGCTCGATCGCGGCGATCTTTCCGATCTGATGGGCGGCGGCCTTGCTCGCGCTGTAGGCGCCGAAGTCCTTGCCCGGGGCGAAGACGTTCTTCGAGGAGTTGACCACCACGTGCCCCCCGGTTCCCTGGAGCCGGAAGACGCGCGCGGCCTCCCGGATGGTGTTCAGGACCCCCAGGTAGTTCACCTTCGCGAGCCGCAGCGCCTGCTCGCCGGAGAGCTCTTCGATGGGACAGACCAGGGCGATTCCCGCGTTGGGCACCACCACGTCGACCCCCCCGTAGGCGACGCAGGCGGCCTCGAAGAGGCGCCGCACCGAGGCGTCGTCCGTCACGTCGACCTCCAGACCAGCCGCCGAACCGGCGCCGTGTCGGGACTCGAGCCGTGCCGCCGCCTCCCGCGCCCGCGACCCGTCGAGATCCGCCACCACCACGTGCGCTCCCGCCGCGGCGCAGACCTCCGCCACCCCGGTGCCGATCGCGCCCGCTCCTCCGGTGATCAGGACCACCTGGCGCTCGAGGGGGCGCTCGGCGGAGCTCCCGAGCTTCGCCCTCTGCAGGCTCCAGATCTCCATCTCGAAGAGATCCGAGGGCGAGGCCGACTGGTAGCGACCCACGGCCTGGGCGAGCGCCTTGGCAGCCAGGGTGTGCTCGGTGATGTCCGCGGCGATCCGGGCCTCCTTCTTCGATCTCCCGAAGCAGAGGGCGCCGGCCCCGGGGAGCAGCACCACCCGCGGAGCCGAGTCGATCTCCGGGCAGAGGATGCCCCTCGCCCTGGCCGACTCCTCGAGGTGGGCCTGGTAGGCCCGGCGGTATTCGAGAACCGCGTGGCCGAGCTGCTCGGCGAGACGGCCTCCGTCCTCCCAATGCGGACCCTCGACGTAGAGCGGGAGGGATCTCGTCCAGATCACGTGGTCCGGTGTCAGCGGCCCCTGCCGGACCAGCTCTCGCGCCTCCTCGCTCGAGCAGAACTCGAGGACCGCCGGGCTCCCCCGCCACTCCATCACCCAGCGGCGGTAGGGATGGTCCTCGTCATCGGTCCGCTCGGCGAGGAGCCCGCGCAGGATCGGCGCCGCCGCCGCCACTCGCGCTTCGGGTGAGCCGCTCCTCGCCGAGGCGGGGCGCGCGGTCAGGAGCGGAGCCTTCCTCGCCTTGCGCTCGAGAAACCGCTCGCAGAGATCGACGAGCTCGATGTGACGCTCGTAGCTGGCCCGGGCCTCGTCGGCGAAGGTGAAGAGGCCGTGCCGGAGGACCACCGCGCCCAGGGCGGCTGGCTGCCTCTCCACCGCCTCCGCCACCGCCTTCGCGAGCGGCAGTCCGGGCATCGTGTAGGGAAGCACGACGACCCGATCCCCCAGTGCCTCCCGCACCAGAGCCTCGCCCTCCGGCTGGTTCGTCAGCGCCAGGATCGCGTCGGCGTGAGAGTGATCGACGAAGCGGTGGGGCAGGAAGGCGTGGAGGAGCGTCTCCACCGAAGGGTTCGGCGAACCGGGTTCCACGAGGTGGACGCGAAGCTGGCGCGCCATCTCCTCGTCGGAGAGGCTCTCGAGGCTGCGCAGCCGGCGAAGCCGGCCGAGATCCAGGCCCGGCAGGTCCCGGGGTCCGACTGCGTCGAGCGAGCTTCCCGAGCCCTTGACGAAGAGGACATCGACGAGGTCGCCGAGCAGCGTGGTCCGAGTCGCCTTGAGCGAGGTGTTGCCGCCGCCGTGCAGCACCAGATGCGGATCCGACCCGATCAGCCGCGAGGTGTAGATCCGAAGCGCGAGATCCTCGCCGTGGCGCTCTCCGAAGCGATCGATTGCCTCCCGCGCGCCGGCATTCGTGAAGCGGCTCTTCATGAGCCCGCGAGGATAGCAGGGTCATGCGCGCTCGATGGAGGTCACCTCGTACCAGGTCTCGGACTCGCTGCGCCGTCGCACCACTCTCTCGCGGGGGAGCCTCACCGGGAAGCGACCTCCCAGACGGAGGATCAGGTAGGCGCTCTCGTCTTCGAGCACTTCGGCGACGTCGCTCACCGACGCCACCTCGGACTCGGTCCAGAAGGTGACTCGCACGCGGGAGCGGGGGCGCACCTCGAGACGGACGCGGGTCCCGAGCGCCCGCTCGAGCAGGGCGGCCGCCCGGCCCGGGTCGCCCCAGAGAGAATCCACCCGAGGAGGTGGCGCGATCCGGGCGGCGCGCAGCAGCCGCAGCAGCTTGCCGACGCCGAGGGCGGACTCCACGCTGAGCGTCGCGTCGAGACAGGCGAAGTCGTCGATGCGCCCGATCGCGGTGTGACCCGCCTCGCTGCGGAACACCAGAGCCACGCCGGCGATCGACTCCGGGTTTCGGAGGTCCGCGGGAGCGGTGGCGGCCGCCTCTTCGAGACGGGCGATCAGCCGGCGGCGAGGAGCCATCGCGCCGGAGTATACCCTGCGCGCGGTGCCGATCCCTCGAGTCTGGCGGTTTCTTCTTCGAGCCCTTCGACGCCCGCGAGTCCGCGTGGCGTCAGCTCGGGGATCTGGAGCGCGAGAGGAGCCGCGCGACACGAGCGAAGATCAGCCGTCCTCGCGGTGGATGGCGCGCACGAAGGCCTCCAGCAGAGCGGTGCGGATGGTGCTGCGATCGGCCCGCCCGTAGACCTTCCGAAACGCCTTCAGCGGGATGATGCCCTTCGCCATGGAGCGGTGTCCGCCCCCCACGCCCAGCCCCTCCACCACGGCGCGAACCACCTCACCCGCGGCACGCACGTATCCGACGTTGCGAACCGAGAAGACCAGGTCGTTGTTCACGATGCCGGCGGCGATCGCCCACTCCGCCCCCTCCGCCTGGAGTCCCAGATCCGCCACCTGGGGAATCACGTCCTCCCGCACGCGCCCCAGCACGAGCAGGTGGATCCCCTCTTCGACCGTGGTCTGCGAGAGGGCGCGACCGAGGGCGCGCAGGCCGTCGTGAGGGAGCGCCGGCCGCTCGATCCGCCGGAGCAGGGCCGGGCTGTGCCAGGAATGCAGCTCCGCGAAGGCCTGGATGTCGGCGCTGCTGGTGTCCCGGCCCAGCAGCTGGGTATCGCTCTTGATGCCATACAAGAGCGCGGTTCCGAGCTTGGGCCGGATCTCGATGCCGGCTGCCTGCAGGTACTCGGTGATGATGGTGGCCGTCGCCCCATAGCCGACGCGGATGTCCTTGATCACCGCATCGTAGCCGGGGCGCTCGGGATGGTGGTCGATGACCAGGTCCACCGAGAGGAGCCGCGGGGGCGGATTCTCGCCGAAGACGGTCGGCTGCACGTCCACCAGGGCGAGGCCATCGAACTCTTCGAGCTCGTCGGGGGTGATGGTGCGCACCTCGATTCCGAGGGCCTGGACCATGGCCCGGTTCTCGGGTCGCTTGATGTCACCGAAGGAGATCAGAGGCGCCGTCGGCGACTTGCGTCCCAGCAGCGCCCGCAAGGCATAGCCGCAGGCGATCCCATCGGGGTCCGGATCCGGCTGGAGCAGGATGCCGAGCTTCTCTCGCGCGCCGAGCTGTCTGCGGATCTCCACGACCCGGTGGAGGTTGCCGAGGTGGGCGAACTCCTGATCCACGTCGTCGCGAATCAGCGAGCGAAATCCGGTGCGGCGCAGACACGGGTGCTGGGGAAGATCTTCGTCCTGGAGCTTGTCCGACATGACCAGGATCGGAGCGGCCGGCGCCGCCTCGGAGACGGCCGCCACCGCGGTGCGCACGAAGGGGCCGTCTTCCGAGGCGAGGGCGAACTCGTCACCCTCCTTGGGGTCGAGCTTCCCGATGGCATCCGCGCCGAGACCGCCCTGGAGGGAGCGAAAGCCGGACGGCCGGGCACGGGGCTCCTCCTCGCGCGGCACCCAGAGGAGCTCCTCGCTCTCGCCGATGCCGATGCGCGCCCAGAGCCGAGCGATGTCGGCCCCGTCGCAGATGATGAATCGACGTGCCACTCGACCCCCCGTTTCGGCTGAGCGGTTCCCCCTCCGCTCGGACGAGGTCCTCCGGAACGGGGATTCTACCGGACTCAGGGATCGGCGCTGATCCCAGACGACCAAGCCAGTCCCCGAGGGGATCCAAGCGGGTCTCAGCCGATCCGCAGGCTCGGGCGTCGTTGCCCGAAGCTCGGACCGCGACTATAGCTCGCCTTCGTGCAGCTGGTCTTCATCGGAGACGTCCAGGGGTGCGCCGCGGAGCTCGCCGAGCTTCTCGAGCGGGTTCGCCGTGCCCATGGTGAGGACTTCGAGATCTGGCTGGTCGGGGACCTGATCAACAGGGGACCGGCGAGCCTCGAGGTCCTGCAGCTGGTCCGGCCCCTGGTGGAGCAGGGCCGAGCCCGCTCGGTGCTCGGGAACCACGAGATCTGGCTGCTCGAGTCCTTCTTTGGCCAGCGACCGCTCAGCTACTCGGACACCATGGCCGACCTGCTGGCGAGCCCCGACATCGACGAGTGGGTCGAGTGGATTCGACGCCGCCCGCTGCTCGAGACCGGCGAGCTCTCGGGCAGACCCTTCGCGATGGTCCACGCGGCGGTTCACCCCGACTGGGATCTGGGGGCGCTGACGAGGCGCGCCCGGGAGGCGGAGGCGCGCCTGGGACACGTCGATCGCTCGGTGGCGGAGCGCTTCCTCGCCGGCGACCCTGAGCGCGACCCCGCGCTCGACGCGCTCCTCTTGATGACCAGCTGTCGTAGCGTCCGCCCCGACGGGAGCTGGGCGAGCGAGGAGCCCGTGCCACCCGCCGTTGCCTGGCACGCCGCCTGGAGTCGCCGCGCTCACTCCTATGCCGTCATCTACGGACACTGGGCTCTCCAGGGCTTGCACGTGGCCCCCGCGCTGCGAGGCCTCGACACGGGATGTGTTCACCACGGATTCATGGGGCACGAGGGCTTCCTCACCGCGTGGCTTCCCACGCCGACGGGGAAGGATCCCTTCGGCCTTCCCGACCGGGACTTCTGGCAGGTGCGTGCGCGCCGCAGATACTATCGCGATCCACCCCTAGGGAATGACCGACCCAACGTTCGGTAAGTGGAAAAACGCGGCGAACGCTGGAAACGGATTGATTCGTGACGCGAATGAGCGTAAGTTTGGATTGCATCCCGAGCTGTGGCGCAAGGAGGTCGAGGTCTCGGCCTGTCGGTTGCCAGTCGCGTCATGCGCGCGGGGTGCGGTGTCGAGTGCCGGCAGGCCTGAGCGTGTCCGCGAGCGCCGCGAGAGCTCCAGGTGAGCGAGTCGACGCCGCGGACCATCGTGCGGGAAGTCCTCCCGGATCCGGGAGCTTCCAAAAAAATCGCGGAGAAGAGGGGAGCGCCCCTCGCGCCGGCTGCGGCGGGCCGAAACGCCGGTCTTGAGCGCGATCGGTACGGGGTTCGGAGCTCGGCCAGGTCGAGCTACCCGGCGTCGCGCAGGGGAGACCGGAAGCGGCCATCACCGGTGGGCCGGGTCGGTGCGAAACGCTTCCCGAAGGCGTCGTCGCCCGGGTGCATCGCCCGCCTCGGACGACCGGTCCTGCGACGCTCTGGGCGAATGGCCGAAGGGCCGAATCGTTCCGAATCGCTGGATGGGCGTCCACCACGATGCATCCCGAGAAGGCTCGGCGCTGCTTCGCGAGACCGAGAAATCGGGCCTGCCCCGTCGGAGGTCCGGGAGGATCCCGCAGCCTCGAACCGCCCTCCTTTTCCTCTCCCCTCGGAGCCCGCTACCCGTGTGCCAGCTTGCCGAGCGATTCCGCGGCGGCGCGCGTCCCGGGTGGCTCGCCTTCGCGGATCCTCGCTGCGGGGTTGCCCGCTACACTCGATGGGTCGCGCGAAGGCCAGGAATCGGAGATCCGGATGCCGAGGGTGATCATTCCTCCGCCCTTCCAGGGGCCTACGCGGGGGCAGGGAGAGCTGAAGGTCGAGGGAAGGACGGTCCGCGAGTGCTTGGGCGCCGTGGAGGCCGAGCACTCGGGGTTCCTCGCCCAGGTGCTCCGGGAAGACGGCACGCTGCAGCGCTTCGCGAAGCTCTTCGTGAACCAGGAGCAGGTCGGGGAGGAGAGCCTCGACACGGCGCTCGGCATCGACGACGAGGTGGAGATCCTGGCCGCCATCGCGGGCGGCTGACCCGGGGCGGTCGCCATGCCCGTCCCGGAGGGCGAGAGGGGGGCGAGGAGTGAGCTCAGGACCGAGCGGCGACAAGCTGATCCGCGTCGACATGACCCGCCAGTCAGTGGAGGTGGTGGACTTCCCCGACGGATGGAGGCTCCTCGGTGGCCGAGCGCTCTCGGCGAGGATCCTGCTCGCCGAGTGCGATCCCGCCTGCGATCCGCTCGGTCCGGAGAACATCCTGGTGATGGCGCCGGGCGTGCTCTCCGGGACCGCCGCGCCCACCTCGGGCCGCATCTCGATCGGAGGCAAGAGCCCGCTCACCGGCGGCATCAAGGAGGCGAACGCCGGCGGCCAGCCGGGACAGCATCTGATGAAGCTCGGCATGAGGGGCGTCGTGGTGACCGGCGCCGCCCCGGATCCGGAGCGGCGCTACGCCCTCGAGATCAGCGCCGACGGGGTGCGCGTGGTGCCCGCCGACGAGTACAAGGGGATGTGGAACTACGCGCTCTGCGAGGCGCTCCACCAGAGGTACCCGGAGAGCGCGTCCTTCATCTCCTGCGGGCCCGCCGGAGAGCTCGGGCTTCGCGGCGCCTCGGTGGCCTGCACCGACCAGGACAACCGCTACCCCGCCCGCCACGCGGCGCGCGGCGGCCTCGGCGCGGTGATGGGGAAGAAGGGGCTCAAGTACGTGATGATCGATCCCGGCCGCGCGCCGGTGCGAGAGCCCGCCGATCGCAAGGGCTTCGCGGCGCTCTGCAAGGGCTACACCAAGAGCTACCTCGGGGGTCGCCAGATGTTCAAGCGGGGGACCAGCGCGGTGGTCCCCGCGGCGAACGCGCTTCACACCTTCCCCTACAAGAACCGCACCAGCGGGCGGTCGCCGGACGTCGAGACGCTGGACGGCGCCCGCATCATCGAGAGCTTCGCGACGCGCGGCGGGCGCATGCACAACTGCATGACCGGCTGCATCGTCAAGTGCAGCAACGTCGTCCACGACGCCCAGGGGAGGTACAAGACCTCCGCCCTCGAGTTCGAGACCCTGACCCTGCTCGGCTCGAACTGCGCGATCGCGAGCTGGGAGGACGTGGCCGACCTCGACCGCCTGTGCGACGAGGTCGGTCTCGACACCATCGAGACCGGCGCCGCGATCGCGATCTACATGGATGCGGGGCGGATGGCGTGGGGCGACGCCGAGGGCGCGAAGAAGCTGGTCGCGGAGATCGCCGAGGGCGGCGAGCTCGGAAGGGCGATCGGGAACGGTGCGGTCGCGACCGGCAAGTACACCGGTCACCACCGGGTGCCGGAGAGCCGCGGGCAGGCGATTCCGGCCTGGGATCCGCGGCCCCTCAAGGCGACCGGCATCACCTACTGCACGAGCGCGATGGGGGCCGATCACACCGCGGGGCTGATCGTGAACCCGGGCCTTCCACTCGACCGGATGGCCTGGGAGTCGCAGAAGGCGCAGATCGTCAATGCGGTGTGCGACTCCTCGGGCTTCTGCCAGTTCCTGCAGCCCTCTCTCGACGACATCCGGGGCTTCTACGCGGCCCTCTACGGGATCCCGGTCAGCCGCGACGCGATCCACGATCTCGGCTGGCAGTGCCTGTCCGACGAGTGGGAGTTCAACGACGGAGCGGGCTTCACCGAAGCCGACGACAAGCTCGCCGACTGCATGCACGAGGACGCGATCGGCGACCCGCCGACCGTCTTCGACGTTCCGCGCGAGATCATCCAGGCGGCCAAGCGGCGGATGCCCGCTCGCGAGGATCTCTTCTCCTCGAAGTCGACCGGATAGCGGCGCGCGCCTTCGCCTGGACCCGGGCCGCGAGCTCGGTCCCGGAGCGCGCACCACTGTGTTCCCCGGCTACCTGGGGCGCCGTAGAGCTTCGAACGCCTCGACCGCGATGGGGGGCAAGCCGCTCATCTCGCCCGCTTCGCCGCGGGAGCTTACAGGTGCTGCGACCAGCGCCGGACCGTCACGAGCCGCCCAG
>Ga0214473_10000987_pt1 | contig 38704 bp, 34 predicted proteins | sample RVTome_7_FD_203509 | JGI IMG/M metagenome (GOLD analysis project Ga0214473, IMG submission 203509) | Soil microbial communities from uranium-contaminated site in the Upper Colorado River Basin, Wyoming, United States - RVT98D197 | ecosystem: Environmental > Terrestrial > Soil > Contaminated >...
GGGGCGGCGGTGGCAACGGGTGGGGGCGGTGGAGGGCCGGAGGTAATTCTGCACAACGGCACCCCCCGGGGTGGCGATTGTGCATCTTGGCCCGCCTGGCACGCCATAATGCGCAACGTGCACCAGCCCGGAATCACCTTTGTACGTTTTTACCTCCAGGGCGGGCCAAAGTGCACGAGCGCCGGCGCAGCGGGGGCGTTTTTGCATTATTGCACTCGCCCCGGCCCCACCGCACCGCCGCACCGCCGCACCGCCGCCGCACCGCCGCCTCCCGCCCGCCGCGCCGAGCCGCACACCGTACGACCACCCGACCAGCGCTGGCGCCGGTGCTGGAGTTCACCGCTTGACGAGCGGTTCCATCAGCCGCAGCACCCGGTCAACGCTTGCGACACCGGCCGGCGGCGATGCCCCACCCGCTTGCGTCCGCCGCGCGCCGCCGGGTACGTTCGGAGCATCCGACCCAGAGACCCGAGGGAGCCATGCCGCCTGGGAAGAAACACACCTCCGGTGGGCTGAAGCTGCGCCCCGCGCCCAAGGGCCGGCCGGTCCGCAGCGAGCCGCTGGACCAGGTGCGCCGGCTGCTCGGCGAGCGGCCGCGCCGCGCCGACCTGCTGATCGAGCACCTGCACGTCCTGCAGGACGCCCTGGGCCACCTGCCCGTGACGCACCTGAACGCGCTGGCCGCCGAGCTGGGGCTGGCGCCGGCCGAGGTCTACGAGGTGGCCACCTTTTACCATCACTTCGACATCGTGGACGATGGGGAGACGCCGCCGCCGGCGCTCACGGTGCGCGTGTGCGAGAGCATTGCCTGCCACATGGCGGGGGCGGAGGCGCTGCACGCGGAGCTGGCAGGGCGGGAGGCGGACGGCGTGCGGGTGCTGCGCGCGCCGTGCGTTGGCCGCTGCGAGCAGGCGCCGGTGGCGGTGGTGGGCACCAACCCGATCGACCGCGCCAGCGCCGCGAAGGTGGACGCGGCGGTAAAGGCGGAGGCCGTGGCGCCGGAGCTTCCGGGGGTCGTCGCTTATGAGGAGTACCGCGCGGGGGGCGGCTATGAGGTGCTGCGCGCGTGCGTGGCGGGCGAGCGGAGCCGCGAGGAGGTCATCGAGACGGTGCTGGCGTCCGGGCTCAAGGGGCTCGGCGGCGCGGGCTTTCCGACGGGCAAGAAGTGGCAGTTCGTGCGCGCGGAGGCGGCGCCGCGGCTCATGGCGCTGAACGCCGACGAGGGCGAGCCGGGCACGTTCAAGGACCGCTTCTGCATGGAGACGGACCCGCACCGCATGCTGGAGGGCGTGCTCATTGCGGCGTGGGTGATCGAGGCGGAGGAGGTGTTCTTCTACCTGCGCGACGAGTACGCCGCGGCGCGCGCCATCCTGACGCGCGAGCTGGACGCCCTCTACGCCGACCCGCCGTGCGCGCTGCCGCCCTTCCAGCTGCGCCGCGGCGCGGGCGCCTACATCTGCGGCGAGGAGACCTCCCTCATCGAGTCCATCGAGGGCAAGCGGGGCGAGCCGCGGCTGCGCCCGCCCTTCCCCGCGCAGGTGGGCATCTTCGGCCGGCCCACGCTGGTGCAGAACGTGGAGACGGTCTTCTGGCTGCGGGAGATTCTGGAGGACGGCGCGGCGGCCTTCGCGGCGCGCGGCAAGGAGGGCCATCCGGGGGTGCGCTACTTCTCGGTGAGCGGGCGGGTGAAGGAGCCGGGTGTGTACCTGGCGCCGAACGGTGTGACGGCCCGCGAACTGGTGGAGATGGCGGGCGGCATGGCGGAGGGGCACACGCTCTACGGCTACCTGCCGGGCGGCGCCTCGGGCGGCATCCTGCCGGCGCGGCTGGCGGAGCTGCCGCTGGACTTTGGCGTGCTGGCGGAGCATGGCTGCTTCATCGGCTCCGCGGCGGTGGTCATCCTCTCCGAGCGGGACAGCGCCAAGGACGCCGCGCACAACCTCATGCACTTCTTCGCGCACGAGAGCTGCGGCAAGTGCACGCCGTGCCGGGCCGGCACGGAGAAGGCCACCACGCTGATGGCGGAGGGCACCTGGCGCCTGCCCCTCCTGGATGACCTGTCCGCCACCATGGTGGACGCCTCCATCTGCGGCCTGGGCCAGGCGGCCCCGAACGCCTACGAGTGCGTGAAGCGATTCTTTCCCCAGGAGCTGGAAGCATGAGCGGCATCGACGGCGCCTCCAGCAGCGCCCCCCTGGAGCCGGGCACGAACCCCGTGGGTCCGCAGGGCACGGAGCCGTGGAGCGGGCTCTGGTCGGGGCAGAATCCGGACGGCAGCGCCCTGGCCGTGCCGGTGGCCACGGACGCCCGCACCTCGCCGCGGCACGAGCTCGAGCAGCGGCTGGGGTGGCCGCCTGCCAGCGGCGGCGAGGCGGTTGCCTTCGAGCTGGACGGGCGCAGCGTCACGGCCGCGCCGGGGGAGACCATCCTGGAGGCCGCGGGCCGGCACGGCGTGGCCATCCCGCACCTGTGCTACACGGAGGGGATGCGGCCGGACGGCAACTGTCGCTCATGCGTGGTGGAGGTGGAGGGTGAGCGCGTGCTGGCCCCCTCCTGCTGCCGGCGGCCCACGGAGGGCATGAAGGTGCTCTCCGCGAGTGAGCGCGCGTTGAGAAGCCAGCGCACCGTGCTGGAGCTGCTCCTGGCCGACCACCCGGAGACGCCGCACAGCGCGGAGTCCGAGCTGGCGCACTGGGCGCGCAAGCTGAAGGTGGGCACGCCGCGCTTCCCGGCCGCCGCCATGCCCGCGCCCGACCTCTCGCACCCGGCCATCGAGGTGCGCCTGGACGCCTGCATCAAGTGCACGCGCTGCGTGCGCGCCTGCCGCGAGGTGCAGGTCAATGACGTCATCGGCTACGCCGGCCGGGGCGCGGCCGCAAAGATCGTCTTCGACTTCGACGATCCCATGGGCGAGTCCACCTGCGTGGCGTGCGGCGAGTGCGTGCGGGCGTGCCCCACGGGCGCGTTGCTGCCTGCGCTGCTGCCGCTCGCGCGGGGCAACGGGCGTGCGGCCGCGGCCGCCACCACGAACGGCAAGCCGGCCGCCGGCTGGACGCCCGCGGAGGAGCTGGTGCCGTCGCTCTGCCCGTACTGCGGCGTGGGCTGCCAGACCACCTACCAGATCGCGGACAACCGCATCCTGCGGGTGAGCGGGCGCGACGGGCCGGCCAACCTGGGGCGGCTGTGCGTGAAGGGCCGCTTCGGTTTCGACTACGTGCACCACCCGCAGCGGCTCACCAAGCCGCTCGTCCGCCGCGACGACGTGCCCAAGTACGCCGACCGGCTGGTGGACCCCGGCAATCCGCTGGAGGCCTTCCGCGAGGCCACCTGGGAGGAGGCGCTCGAGCGCGCGGCTGCCGGGCTCACGCGCATCCGCGACGAGCACGGCGGCAACGCGCTGGCGGGCTTCGGCTCGGCCAAGGGGAGCAACGAGGAGGCCTACCTCTTCCAGAAGCTGGTGCGCGTGGGCTTCGGCACCAACAACGTGGACCACTGCACGCGCCTGTGCCACGCGTCGTCGGTGGCCGCGCTCATGGAGAACCTCTCCTCGGGCGCCGTGTCCAATCCCGTCTCCGACGTCCAGTACACGGACGTCTTCATCATCATCGGCGCCAACCCCACGGTGAACCATCCCGTGGCCGCCACGTTCATGAAGAACGCCATCGAGCGGGGTGCGAAGCTCATCCTGATGGACCCGCGGAAGACGGAGCTCTCCCGCCTGGCCGATTACTCGCTCCAGTTCAAGCCGGACACGGACGTGGCGCTGCTGAACGCCATGATGCACGTCATCGTGGAGGAGGGGCTGACGGACGAGGCGTTCATCCGCGACCGCACGAAGGGCTTCGTGGAGCTGAAGCGCGTGCTGGAGCCCTACACGCCGGAGGCCATGGCGGAAGTGTGCGGTATCCCGGCGGAGACCATCCGCGGCGCCGCCCGCCTCTACGGCTCGGCCGGCAAGGCCATGATCTTCTGGGGCATGGGCATCAGCCAGCACGTGCACGGCACGGACAACTCGCGCTGCCTCATCAATCTGGCGCTCATGACGGGCAATCTGGGCCGGCGCGGCGTGGGGCTGCACCCGCTGCGCGGCCAGAACAACGTGCAGGGCGCCTCCGACGTGGGGCTCATCCCCATGGTCTACCCGGACTACCAGTCAGTGGCCAGCCCGGAGGCGAAGGCGTTCTTCGAGGACCTCTGGGGCACGGAACTGGACCCCGAGCCCGGCCTCACCGTGGTGGAGATCATGCACGCCATCAAGGCCGGGCAGATCCGCGGCATGTATATCATGGGGGAGAACCCCGCCATGTCCGATCCGGACGTGCAGCACGCGCGCGAGGCGCTGGCCGCGCTGGACCACCTGGTGGTGCAGGACCTCTTTCTCACCGAGACCGCGTCCTTCGCCGACGTGGTGCTGCCCGCCTCCGCGTTCCCCGAAAAGGACGGCACCTTCACCAACACGGACCGGCGCGTGCAGCGCGGGCGGAAGGCGCTGGAGATGCCTGGCGAATGCCGCCAGGACCTGGAGCTCATCCAGGAGCTGGCCCGCCGTATGGGGCTGGACTGGGACTACGCCGGTCCCGCCGAGGTGTGGGCCGAGATCCGCAAGGCGTGCCCCTCCGTGGCGGGCATCACCTGGGAGCGCCTGGAGGAGGAGAGCGCCGTCACCTATCCGTGTGTGAAGGAGGGGGACCCCGGTCAGGAGGTCATCTTCGTGGAGGACTTCCCCACCGCCGACGGGCGCGCCACCTTCACCCCCGCCGAGTACATGCAGGGGGACGAGCCGCCCGACCAGGCCTATCCGTTCGTGCTCATCACCGGCCGGCTGCTCGAGCACTGGCACACGGGCGCCATGACGCGCCGCTCCGGCGTGCTGGACGCGCTCGAGCCCGTGCCGACGGTCACCATCCACTCCGCCGACGCCGCCGCCCTGGGCATCGCGGACGCCGAGCCCGTCACCATGGAGACGCGCCGCGGCCAGGTCACCGCCCAGGCCCGCGTGGATGACACGGTGGGCCGCGGCAGCGTCTTCATCCCCTTCGCCTTCGTGGAGGCGGCGGCCAACGTGCTGACCAACCCCGTGCTCGACCCGTTCGGCAAGATCCCCGAGTACAAGTACTGCGCGGTGCGGCTGCGGCCGGCGGCGGGGGAGCTGGGGGCGCCGGGGTATGGGGTGGCGGCGGGGGTGCAGGGAGACTGATCTCGTAAGCGACGTCCTTTGTCCGGCTCACCGGAGCACGCTTCCATCGTTCGCGGCGGCTTGCGGCTATCGGGCGCCGGCCGAGCGGTCGAGCGCCCGCGCGCATGGCGTCATCCTCGAAGAGCGTTGCCGGAAATCGTCGCCTTCAGCTAATGCGTTCTCCTGAGGGAGTTGTCCGGTGGGTCGAACCATAGCTGCGATGGTAACGGGGATATTGATGCTCCCGGCTTGTGCGGAGCCCTCACCCCAATCCACGTCGATAACCGTTCGCGACAGCGCAGGTGTCCGTATCGTCGAACTGCCTTCCATTTCGATGATCGAAGCTCGGTTCGTCGTATCTGATTCTCCGGTGTACAGAGTGGGCTGGAGGGAGGACGAGCACGATTTCCACAACATCGTTGCAGGCGGCCTGTGGCCTGACGGGAGGGCCGTCGTAGGCGAGGGGGGTGCACCTCTACAGGTCGTAATGCTATCGACTACCGGAGCCGTTGACGCAGTCCTCGGCAGGCCCGGAAGCGGCCCTGGCGAATTCAGCGGCATTTTCGCGGTACTCCCGTTGGGCGGAGACACGGTGGTCGTACAGGACCATTACGCCGGACGGGCCACGATCTTCGCCGGTCGGGACGTGGTTGGCACGGTGGGACTGGGGCCCGTCGTGCACAGGATACTGGGCAGAGACCGGGGCGGCGGTTTCCTGATGGGGCCGCCGCTGGCCAGAACTCCGACGCCGACCCGGGCGTATGAGACGGCCTGGCTCAGCGTACCGCTGCTGCGTTTCAACCCGGCCACGGGTGCTGCTGATACGCTCGCGTGGACCGATTGGGACCAGAGCATGGCGCTGGGAGGAAATAGTCCCTTCGCGAGCGGAGGGTGGGCTTCAGTATCAGACGGCGCCTTCGTCACGGGCCGAAGCGACCGGCCGGAACTTCGTTGGTACGAAAGCGCAGGACGGATACGACACATAACCCGATGGCGCGATGAACCGCAGCCAGTGACAGACGATGTGCTGGCGGCGTGGGAAGTGGCACGGCGGGCCAGGTACGTGGAGCTCGGTCTGCCTGTCAACGAGTCCAGGATTTCGACCATAAAGGCAGTCATTCGAGAGCCGTTGCCGTTCTTTGGCTTCTCCGGATCCATGCCTGGCTTGTTCGGAGCTTCAGGTCTCGTGTCCGACCCGGATGGGAACGTCTGGATCGCAAGCTATCTGCCGTCTGGGGACAGCTCGCCACGGCAATACTACATCATGTCACCCCAGGGACAGTGGCTTGGCTGGGCCGAGATGCCCGAGGCCTTTCGCGTGCTGGCGATCGGCAGGGACCGCGTGCTCGGCGTGGAACGTAACGCCCTCGACGTCCAGGCTGTAGCGCTCTATGAGGTTCAGAGACCGCGCCAGCGCCCAAAATAAGCGTGTTGCCGTTGGCGGATATGTGGTGCTCCCGGCCAACAGGTTCCCCGCCCTGAAAGCTCCCTCCGACCTACGTTGGCTCAACGGCAGAAAGGGCGGTTGGACTTCCTATCCCTGCGCGTACGGTTATCTTGCAGCGGCTCACCTCCCCGTCGGACTCGCCGAAAACCTGGACCCGGCCAACATGATTTCACTGTCGCGATTCAAGGAACGGAAGATCGTTCAGTGGGCGCTGGCCTACCTGGCGGGCGCCTGGCTCGTGCTGCAGGTCGTCGACCTTGTCGTCGACAACTTCGGCTGGGAGACCGCCACGTTCCGCGTGGTGGCGGCGTTGCTGGCCGTCGGCTTCCTGGCCGCACTGGTCATCGCCTGGTACCACGGCGAGCGGGGCACGCAGCGCGTCAGCGGCATCGAGATCGGCCTGCTCACCGGTATCTGCGTCATCGCGGCGACGGGCGTCACGCTGGTCGGGCGCGGCGTCGGTACCGGAGTCGGCGCCGGCCCCGCGGCCGGTGACGTGCCATTCGACGACGCCGGCGTCGTGCAGGTCGCGGAGCAGGGGTCCATCGCCGTGCTGCCGTTCCTCGACATGAGCGCCGGGAAGGACCAGGCGTATTTCTCCGACGGCCTGACGGAGGAGCTGCTCAACGTGCTGGCGAAGCTACCCGAGCTGCGCGTGGCCGCCCGCACGTCGTCGTTCGCGTTCAGGAACAAGGACGTGGGGGTGGACTCGATCGGGCGCGCACTGCACGTCGCGCACGTGCTCGAAGGCAGCGTGCGCACCGCCGACAGCATCGTGCGCATCACGGCGCAGCTCGTGAATGCGGAGACGGGATACCATCTGTGGAGCTGCCCTTCTGCCCCGACCGGATTCCGGAGTCCTGAACATGCAGGTGACCCCGCTGGAAGAGACGCCCGTTGCCTTCGCCTCCGCAGGCGCGACCCTGCGCGGCTGGCTGCTCACGCCCGCGGGCGCGCGCGCGCAACTGCCGGCGGTGATCATGACGCACGGCACGTCGGCCACGCTGCGGATGGTGGCGATCGAGTACGCGCGCGTCTTCGCCCGCAGCGGCCTCGCCGTGCTGATCTACGACCATCGCAATTTCGGCAACAGCGACGGCGAGCCGAGGTACGAGATCAACCCGTGGATCCAGTGCCGCGGCTACCTCGACGCGCTGAGCTTCGTCTGCGCGCATGACGCGATCGACGCGGACCGGATCGCACTCTGGGGCGACAGCTACTCCGGCGGGGAGGTCGTCGTGGTGGCCGCGTGCGACGACCGGGCGAGCGTCGTCGTGGCGCAGGTCCCCGTGTTCGGTGCGACGCTGCCGATGCACGCTCCGTCCGGCGACGCGTTCGCTGCGATCCGTGACACGCTCCTGAGCGGCGACGTTTCGGGCACGCCCGAGACGACGACCGGCCCGCTCCCCGTCGTGTCGCACGACCAGGCCGGCACGCCGTCGCTGCTCGCACCCATCCAGGCGTTCCGCTGGTTCATCGAATACGGCGGCCGCCCCGGCTCCGGCTGGGCCAATCGCGTCTCACGCGTCATTCCGGCGACGCCCGTGCCGTTCAGTCCGTACCTGTGCGGGCCGTTCGTGCAGCAGGACGTGCTGCTGATGGTGGCGCCGGAGGACGAGATGCTCCACGCGAACTACGACGTCGCCCGGGCGACGTTCGATCTGATGCCGGGCGACAGGCGCTGGTGCGACATCGCCGACGGCCATTTCGGCCTGCTCTACCATCCCGGCCCGCGCTTCGACGAGGCCGCGTCGGTCCAGACGGACTTCCTCCTGGAGCACCTCAGGCCCTGAATGTTCACCAGCAGGACCGGCCAACAGGTTCCTTGGCCTGAAAGCTCTCTCCGACCTACCTTGGCTCAACGGCAGGAAGGGCGGTTGGACTTCCTCTCCCTGAGAGGCGGTGACATTTCCAGAATGTCGGGCCAATGCCGCCGGAAGTTGCACGCTGACGTCAACGCACCACGGAACCTGCGGTCGAGACGTTCTCGGCCGGCAGTCGGGTCCGTGAAGCAGACGAAAGCGGCAGTCCTTCGTGCTCTGGTCCTGGGTTTCCAGCGCCGGAACGCGGACCGGTGGGGCAACCCACAGGGGCGTCGGGGAACGTCCCGTGATCCGAGGGGGCAGAATGCGTATTTTTCGCGTTACGCCCCCGAGGTGACCTTAAATCGCACAGGTGCTACGTCCGCGAAGGCGGCGTGTGCAAACTGGTCGATAGTTCCCTTCACCAACGCTTCTCAGAGCGATCATCGCCGCGCCGCCAAGCGAATCGCGAGATCCTGCAACGCGATGGCTGTTGCGCCGCCGGCCATAGGCCACTGCCCGGTCCCGCCGTGCACGACAAAGGCCTCACTCGGCTGCAAGACGTCACATGCCAGTCGGAACCCCTTGGACTGCTCAGGGGCTGTGGTTCGCTTGATTTCGATGGCCATCTCCACGCGGGCGCCGCGTTCGAGCACGAGGTCGACCTCCGCACCATCCTGAGTTCGATAGAAGAAGGGTGTATAGCCGTCGCCTGCCGCAGCAATCAGGCTCTCGATCACCAGGCCCTCCCAGCTGGGTCCCGCCACCGGATGGCCGAGCACGTCGTGCCACGACCCCAATCCTAGCAATGCGTGCACCAGTCCGCTGTCGCGGACGTACACCTTCGGCGTTCGGACCAGACGCTTCCCCACATTGCCGCTCCACGGCCTGAGTCGCCGTACCAGCATCAGGTCCACAAGCAGGTCCACGTAACGCCCGATCGCCGGCGCGGACACACTGAGGCTCGACGCCAGCCGGGACTGATTGAGCAGAGTACCCTGGCTGTACGCCAGCATCCCCCAGAGCCGGGCGATCGTCTCGGCCGGCATGCGCGGCGCGAACATCGGGACGTCGCGCTCCAGGTAGCTGCGGATGAAGTCGCGCCGCCACGCGAGACTGGTGGGGTCATCCATGGCCAGGAGGCTGTCGGGGAACCCTCCTCGAACCCAGAGCTGATCAAGGCTGTGGCCGGCGTCGACAATCTCTGCGGCATCGATCGGCCCGAGCTCGATATATGCAGCGCGCCCTGCGAGCGACTCCGTGGCCTGGCGCATGAGATCGAGCGACGCGGACCCCAGCAGGAGAAAATGCCCTACGCGATCACCGGCGCGACGCCGATCATCGATGATACCGCGTAACACCTCGAACAGCCCTGGCGCGTGATGAATTTCGTCAATGACGACAAGCTTTCCTTGTTGCGCGCGGAGAAATCGATCAGGGTCGTCGAGCCGCCGCTTATCGGCGCCACGCTCGAGGTCGAGATAGACGGCCGCTGGCCCCCGCTCATCGGCAATGATGCGGGCCAGCGTAGTTTTGCCTACCTGGCGCGGGCCCAGGAGCACAACGCTGGACATGGTCCGCAGGCGAGCGTCAACAGCTGACAATTGCCGGCGTTCTAGCAGCTTATTCTCCCTGTTAATTGAACGTCTGGTGTTAGATTAACAGGGTTGGAGGAGATCGGCAAGTGGGCGCGGTACCCGCCCTCAGTGCCGCGGCGACGGAGCCGGTGAGGACGCTGCGCGAGCGGTGATTCCGGCCCGGGGAGTTTCCTGGAAACGTCGCTTAAAGAAGATTGCGTGTCGACTCGGCGCATAGCAGCTTCGGCAACTCGAGCACACCTCTGCGCAGGCAGGCTCCCTGGTTCCCGGACGATGGATCTCGTGACGCCGCCGGGCCCGCCGGAGTCGGCTCGTACGCTGCACGAAGACTCGACGGGCTTGCTCTGGTTGGTCGTGACGGTGCCGGGACCCGGCTGGCGGCGGACGGCTTTCCATTGGTCTCGGAGGGGCCGCAGCCACCGTTCCTCAACCTGTTCCCCAACCTCTTCAAGGATGGCACGCGGTCCTACCACGCCGTGAGCGATTCGCTCGGGCGGCTGACCATCGAGCTGTACGATCTCCACCTGATCCAGCGGCGGTAGAGCTGATGCTGTGCCGTCGTGCGCCCCACGCCGTCGGGTGCTGGGGAGCATGCCAGCGGTGGCGCTGTTCCGGCGTGCTGGAGGCGCCGGGGTACGGGGTGGCGGCGGGGGTTCAGGGGGAGTGATGGGGTCATAGGCGACGTTCCCGCACCGGCACAGTACGCATCCTGCAGGCTCGCTAAAATAGATCCTCGATTGTCCAGCGGATGACTCGGTGCCCCGAGTCCTTCACGGCCGCCGCGAAGGAGTCCTTGAACCCGGAAGCCGAGACGAACAATTTGGGCGCGTCCTTCTTCATGGCCTCCTTCGCCCAGCTCTTTCCGCTGTCCGCCAGCCGCTCGAGGTCTCGCAGGTGCCGCAGGAAGACGGTTGCGTCGGCGGCGCGCTTCCGGATCTTCGCTGAACCCGTCATCATCGTGCCGTCGAGCAGGCGCGCGACGACGTCCATCTCCAGCGCCTTCCTCGTGCAATCCTGCCCCTCCCACCGGCCCCACGACCCGGCCAACGGCAGGTCCCTTTCGTTCTGGAACCGGGCGTACGCCTGGTGCACGACGTCCTCGAAGACGTGTTGACCGACGTAGCCCGGGAACTGCGTCGTCGCCAGTCGCTCGCGCCACACCGCCGCGGCGCCGACCCGCGCGATGGCGGACTCGTTGGGGAGGATCAGCCCGTAGTACATGCGCAGCGCCGGGTCGCCCACGCGGTACCGGAACGCATGGGTCCCGGTCTCCTCGAAGTTGCGCTCAGCCTCCAGATAGCCCATCTCCGTCAGCCGTTCGATCATGCGGCGGAAATTCGAATCCACGTTGGTGCTGAGCGCGGCAGCAATCTCCCCCAGTGTTCTCCGTCCAATCCCGACCGCGGTCAGGATGGCTTGATACCGCGTGAGATTCTGTAGCCCCTCCTCCTGTGCGAGCGCGGTTTCGACCTGCAGGCGCACCTCCCCCGTCGGGGACAGGAGCAGGTCGATGATGTTCTCCGCCACCAGGCGCCTGGGGTTGATCGGACGCAGGTACTTGGGGACGCCCCCGAACGCGGCGTACGTGTGAATCCGCTCGAGCGGGCCGTACCCCTCCACCATCCGGCCGGCGTCGTAGTAGTCGAACGGAAAGAGCTGGGTGGACCAGTCGAGGCGACCGTAGAGAGGTGAGCCCCCGTCCTTGAGCGCTTCGAGCGTCCGGATGGCGGAGCCCGAGAGCATCAGTAGAAGCCCACCGGTGCGAAGGCGCCGACCCTCCCAGACGGCGTTGAGTTCCGAAGCGACCTCCCGCAAGCCCTCGTCCCCGCTGGCCAGGTACTGAAATTCGTCGAGGACGAGGACCACGTTGCGCTCGGGGGCGAGCGAGAGCAGGGTGCGGAAGACGTTGCGCCACGTCGGGTTATCCTCCGGACGCAGATCCTGGCCGGACCAGCGCGCGGCCTCCTCGATCAGGACGCGGCGGTTCAGTTCGGGGCTCGTGGCCGACGCGGTGAAGTAGAAAGCCCGCTCCGGGTCCCAGAGGTGCGTCAGCAGGTACGTCTTACCCACGCGGCGCCGGCCATACAGTAGCCCGAGCCTCAGGCGGCCGCTGTCGGCAAGTTGCCGGAGGCGCGCGATCTCCGCCTCGCGATCAATGATGATGTTCTTGGTCATGACCATTCCGCAGGCTTGTCTGCTGACGCGGACCTACCCGTTAGCTATACCTATTGTTAGGTATACTTATGAACAGGTATAGTTATGGATGAGTATAGGCAGGTGGATGACCGCGGCGCAAGCGGGTCCTTGCGGTCAGGGACTGATGTAAGCGACGTCCCATTCCACCTTCCAATCTCGGTGGGAACCTCCGTCGCCACCCCCGTGTACGGTTTCATAGCGCCGCCCGGGGCGGGCGGCGCTCCCCTGCCAACTCACCCCCCCTCCCTGGAGGACGCCCGTGGCGTCCCACCGAGCGCACACATCTGCTCCGCGTAGGCTGAGCAGGCACGCCGCGCTGCTCATGGTCGTGCTCGCTCTCCTGTCGGCCAGCCATGCGAGTGGCCAGACCCGAGTTCGCGGCCTCCTCCTGGACGAGCGCACCAGCACCCCTGTGCCGGGTGCGGTGGTGGAAATCCTCGGCACGGCGGGCGAGCGCTACGGGGCCACCCTGTCGGACTCGGCGGGCATGTTCGTGCTCTCCGCGCCGGGCCCGGGGCGCTACCAGGTGCGCGCCGTGCACGCCGACTACGCTCCCACGCTGTCGACCGCCTTCGCGCTGGACGAGGACAATGAGCTGGTGGACCTCCGCCTGTACGTGGGCGTGGAGGTCGTCAGGTTGGCGCCCATCGAGGTGATCGGCCGCTCGTCGTTCCGGCTCATGCGGGGCCGCGACATCTTCAACGCCAACCAGGAGCTCGGCCTGGGCCGCTTCATCACGGCGGAGGATATCGCGGCGCGCGATCCGCACGGCATCTCGTACATGCTGCAAGGGGAGGATGGCATCATTCCGAACGGCATGCCGGACGGAAGCATGATGTACACCCCCACGCGCACGCTGTGCGTGGTTTCCGTGGTCGACGGGATATGGCGCTCGACCACCCCGCGCATAGGCTTCATCGGTCCCGGTGCCATGGTGGCGGCCTACGAGAGCATGACTCGGCGCATCACCAATCCACGGAGCGTTGCAATTCACGAGACCAGCGTCACGGTGGACCAGGTGATCATGCCCGAAGATGTGGCCGGCTTCGAATTCTACCGGGAAAGCAGCGAGGTGCCGGAGTACTGGGTGAAACACGCCCGGAACGCCAATGAGATCCAGCTTGCCCAGAATCTACGTTTCAGTTGCGGACTGCTCGTGATGTGGACCAAGGGGGGATGGTGAAGGTGAGTGCTGGCAGCCTCGTCGCTTTGCTGCTGGCAGGTGCATGGGCCTCCCCGGCGGCCGCGCAGCGCCCCGTGGTGGAGGGCCGGGTGCTGGCGGGTGACACGGGGGCGCCGGTGGCCGGTGTCATCGTGGAGTTGCTCGGGCCGCGCGGCGAGCGGTTCGTTGCTGTGCTCTCGGATTCCGCGGGCGCCTTCCGGCTGGAGGCTGACGGCCCGGGCACCTACGCCGTGCGGGCGCACCACAACAGCTACGGCATGGCACGCTCGCCGGTGCTGGAGCTGCGCGCCGGGGAGACACGCGTGCTTCAGCTGGAGCTGGTCTACGCGGGCTACGTGCTGCCGCCGCTCCGTGTCGAAGTCGAGGCCGCGGCCATGCTACCCGTGGGGCGCGAGAGTTTCGAGGCGCACCGCGCGCTCGGCCGCGGCGTGTTCATCGACAGCATCCGCCTGGCGGAAAAGAAGCCGGGCTTCTTCACGGACGCGCTACGTGCGGAGGAGGGGATCTGGCCCACGCTCAACAGCAGCCTGTACCCGGTCTATGTCTTTCCCCGGGCGCCGGGGGGCTGCGCCTTCACGTATGTCAATCCGCTCCGTGTGCCGAAAGCCACGGAGTTCCCCCCGGACGCGGCGGGTAAGCGCGGGACGCCCGCTGGCATCTACGCCCTCACCCGCGCCATGAACGGCGACACCATCGTCTCGGCGCGCCTCAACGGGGCACACGATGGCGGCCTCTTCGGCCACGTCGACAACATATTCGACCCGCGCGACCTGGCTGGCATCGAACTCTACCGGGAGGGTGATGAAGTGCCGCCCGACCTGGCACCACTGAAACACGGCCGCTGTGCGCTCATCATCGTATGGACGAAGGCGGCCTGGGAAGGAGTGCGGCGGTGAAGCGAACGGTAGTGCACGCGATCCGGAGCGTGGCGGTGGCGGTGGCGGTGGCGGTGGGGCTGGCCTGCGGGCTGGCCGGCGCGGGCCCGGCGCCCCTGGAAGCCCAGTCGCTGGTGCGCGGACAGCTGGAGCACGCCTCGAGCCGTCAGCCGGTGGCCGGCGCCGTGGTGGAGCTGCTCGGCACGGCCAGGGAGCGCTTCGGGGCCACGCTTTCGGATTCCCTGGGGCTTTTTTCGCTGGTGGCACCCGGACCGGGTGCGTACCAGGTGCGCGTGGTCCATCCGGACTATGAGACCGTGCTCTCCGAACCGCTGCAGGTGGATCGGGACGGTGAGGGCGTGGACCTGGTCCTCTTCCTGGGCATCCAGGGCTACGAACTGGCGCCGATCCAGGTCATGGGCCGTTCGGATGCGCGCCTGCTGAGCGGGCGTGAGTCCTTCGAGCGGCATCGGGCGCTGGGCCAGGGCCGCTTCATCACGGCCGAGGAGATCATGGCCAAGAATCTCCGGGCGGCTTCCCAGATGCTCATCGGGGAGGAGGGCGTGATTCCGCTGGCCATGCCCGACGGCACCATGGCTTATCACCCTCTCCGGGGGGGCCGGCGCTGCTTGCGGACCGTGGTGAACGGGCAATGGAACTCCCTTACGCCGCCCATCCGGACCTTTGAGGCACTGGGACGGGCGCGAATGGGCGTGGGAGAAGGCTTCATCGAGGCGGTGGAGCGCATTGCGGAAGAACAGACCACCCCGGATCGGGCAGGCACGCGCCTTCTCACCCGCGGCATCGACGACCTCATCGATCCCTCGGCAATCGCGGGCGTCGAGTTTTACCGTGAAGTTGGAGAGATGCCAGAAGAGTGGCGCAGGGAGGTGGGCGGCTGCGGGCTGGTGATGATCTGGACGCGGGCGGCGTGGTGAGGCGGGTGCGCCGCGCGCGCGTCCTCCTCCTGGCGTCCGCCCTGGCCACGCTGCTCCCGACCGGAGGGGCCCAGGCCCAGGCGCTGGTGCGCGGCAAGCTGGAGGACGCTCGTACCGGAGCGGGCGTGCCCAACGCTGTGGTGGAACTCCTCGGTACAGCCGGGGAGCGCTTCGGCGCCACGCTGTCGGATTCGCTTGGGACCTTCACGTTGTCCGCGCCCGGCCCGGGGAGCTACCAGTTGCGCGCCGTCCATGCCGACTACCCGCCGGCCCTGTCGGCCGTGCTCACGCTGGATGAGGACCAACAGGTGGTGGACTTCCGCCTCTACATGGGCATCGAGGGCATCGAGCTGGCACCCATCGAGGTCGTCGGCCGCTCCACCATGAAGCTGACCCGCGGGCAGGACATCTTCGCCGCCAACCAGCGGCTGGGTAAGGGCCGCTTCATCACGGCGGAGGAGATCAGGCTCAGGAATCCGCCGGCCACGTCCTACATCCTGCAGGGGGAGGAGGGCGTGGCGCCGTCCGCACTGCCGGACGGGACGATGGTGTATACGCCGACCCGCACGCTGTGCGTCCACGTGATTGTGGATGGCCTGTGGCGGTCTACGACGCCGCGCATAACCTTCATGGGCCCGTCCGCCGTCGTGGCGGCAACCGAGGCCTATGTCGAGCGCGTCACGAATCCGCGGGGGTCGGACCCATTCGCTGGATGGGGGATCGGAGCCATCAGTGTGGACGCGGTGCTCATGCCGGAGGACTACGGCGGCATGGAGTTCTACCGTGAGCACGATGAGGTGCCGGAATTCTGGATCCAGCACGCCATGGATGCCAACATGCAGCTGATTGCCCAGGACCTCCGCTTCAGTTGCGGCCTGTTGGTGATGTGGACCAGGGGCGGGTGGTGAGGCGGGCGTCGGCTGCCTAGCTTTGCGGCATGATAACCTCGACGACGCTGCCCCACTCGCTGGAAACCGCCTTCGCAGCGTGGGCCGAGCGGGCGGGCTGCCGGCTGCTCATGCTGTTCGGATCGGCCGCGGCCGGCACTGCGCGGCCGCGTAGCGACCTGGACCTGGCGGTGCTTCTCCGTCCGCTGCCCGATGCTGGCGATCGGCTCAGCATGATCGGCCAGCTCCAGGATCTGTGCGGCCAGCGACGCGCGGACGTCACCTTTCTGACGCCGGGCACGAACCCGGTCTTTCATTTTGAAGTCTTCCGCGCCGGCCGGCCACTCTTCGAGGCGGAGCCTGGAGTGTTCGCGGCCGAAGTCGTCCGAGCCCTTGCCTGCTACGAGGACGCGCTGCCGTTCCGGCGGCGGCTAGCTGAACAGTTGGCCGGTCAGGCAAAGCGGTGACCCGTGATGTGCTGGCCCGCAAGGTCGGCCGGCTGCGGACGTTGCTGAAGGACCTCACGCCCCATGCTGGGAAGTCGGTCGAGGACGTCATCGTGGACCGGTACGAGATCGAGCGGCTCCTGGAGCTCCTCGTCCAGGTAGCGGTGGACCTCGTCACGCACGAACTCGGCGAGCGGGGTCTGGTGCCGGACAGCTACCGGCACGCCTTCCTGGAAGCGGGACGCATCGGCCTGCTTCCCGAGGATCTGGCTGCCCGATTGGCCGACGCAGCCAGCCTCCGCAATGTGCTCATCCACCTCTACGACGATATCGATTACGATATCGTGGCGCTGAGCATCGGCCGGGCGCTCGTTGACTTTGGCAGCCTGGTGCAAATTTACGCTGCCCGGCTGGAGGAGCAGTAGCGCGGCGAGCATGGCTGATCGCGGTTGATCGGCACGCCAGGCATCACGTTCGATCCAGTTGGACGATCGTGCGGCGCCCCAGGGCGTCCCATCCGCCTATCCAGATGTCCCAAATATCCCATTGACAGTTTTTCGGGTGCGAAGTCGGGCTTGTCTCGCACCTTCGTGAAATCGGCTCGTGGGCCGGGGTAGGCGGCTGCTACGACGCGGCGGAGGCGTTATGGATGCTTTTCAAGTCTCGGTATGGCCGCCGCAAGCCTTCCAGGCCCCTTCCAGAGGGTCGAAAATACCCCCTTTATATTACAGGAGTGATTGCGACCACGGCGGCTAGGAGGGGTTCATGGGTGGGCGGACGCAGGACTTCAGGTATGGGCACGCGGGGGGCTCCGGTGCGTGGCATGGCGGGGCCGTGGTGCGGGAGCGGAGGGTCGGATTGCCGGGGGAGGTGGACGGCGCGGCGGACGCGGAGCGCGCGCCGGCGCAGGCCGATGCCGCTGACCAGCAGGCGAGCGTTGGCGGCCGCGGTTCCGCGAAACCGAGCGGGTACGATGCCGACGGTGCGGCGGAACTCGGGAGCGGGGTTTCCAGCCGCGGTTCCGCAGAACCGTCCGGGCCCGATTCCGAGGCGGCGCCCGGTTCCGAGCGCGGTTCCGAGCGCGGTTCCGAACGCGGTTCCGACCCCGCCACCGGTACAGCGCCGGACCCGGAGGCCGAGGCGGAAGCCCTCGAGGAGCTCGGCAACGAGATCGCCACCATCGCGGCCGGGATCCATGCCGCTGAGTACCAGCTGTTGGTCCGCCTGGCCGAGTTCGACCGGCGCGGCGGCTGGAAGCTCGCCGGCCACCGCTCCTGCGCCGCCTGGCTGGCGCACCGGACCGGCAAGGACGAGGGCGCCTGCCGCCAGCGCGTGCGCGCCGCCGGCGTGCTGGTGAAGCTGCCGCTCACCAGCGCCGCCATGGAGCGCGGCGAACTGAGCTTCAGCAAGGTGCGAGCGGTCACGCGGCTGGCCACGCCGGAGACCGAGGCGCCGATCCTGGAGTACGGGCTCTCGGTCAGCGCGAAGAAGCTGGAGGAATTCGTGCGGGACGCGCGTCTGTACGGCCAGGTGGACGCAGGGGAGTATGCCCGCCGGCAATGGGAGGCGCGGGAGTTCGTGGCGTGGACGGATGAACACGGCATGGTCCATTTCAACGGTCGCATGCCCGCCGTCGACGGCCTGCCGGTGCTTCGTGCCCTGCAGGCCTTCGGGCTGGCGGTCCATCAGGGCGCTGAAGACGGCCGCACGGACCGGCAGCGGCGGGCGGATGCTTTTCTCATGCTGGCGGAGCGGGCGCGGGTGGCGGGCACCGGAGACCTGAAGACGGACCTGCGGGTGGGGCTCGGGGCGGCGGCGGTGGAGGATAGCGGGGAGGCGGATGGGGAGCCGAACTCGGCGGCCGAGCCAGGAGGCGGCTCCCGCGGTTCCGCGGAATCGAGTGGCCGCGGTTCCGACACGGGTCCCCGCGGTTCCGCACGCGGGTCCGAGGAACCGAGTGAGTCCGGTTCCGACGCGGTTCTCCGCGGTTCCGATCCGGTTCTCCGCGGTTCCGCGGAACCTTCTCCCGCCGGATCTGTCCAGAAATCGGACGTCACCCGCGGTTCCGCGGAACCGCGCCCCACCCCCATCTCCCCGCGCGCCGAGCGCTACCTGGTCATGCTGAACGTGGAGCCGAAGGCGCTCGTGGCGGGGGAGCAGGCCGAGCGCTGCCACCTGGATGACGGCACGCGCGTGACGGGGGAGTCCGCCCGGCGCCTCACCTGCGACTGCGGCAAGGTGGAGGTCACGCGGTGTGCGCACGGCTCCGTGCTGGACGTGGGCAGGAAGACGCGCCAGATCAGCACGCCCATGCGGCGGGCGCTCGATGCGCGGGACGGAGGCTGCCGCTTCCCGGGCTGTGGGCTGCGCTTCACGAAGGGGCACCACATCATGCACTGGGGGGACGGCGGCGCCACGAAGCTGGACAACCTGGTGCTGCTCTGCCACCACCACCACACGCTGGTCCATGAGGGCGGCTTCAGCATGGACATGCCGCAGCCGGGGCGGCCGAACTTCTACGATCGGAAGGGCAGGCCGGTGCCCGAGGCGCCGCCGCCGGTCGAGGTGACCGAGGCGCTGGAGGCGCTGCACCAAAGGCGGGGCATCAGGCCCGGCCCGTACACGAGCGCGCCGCGCTACGCCCGGGACAGCCAGGTGCCATGGGCCATCGAGGCGGCGGCTCTCGACGCGGCGGACCCGGCGTAGAGCACGGCGGAGCCGGCGTAGCAGGAGGTGGCCCCGCGCAGGGAACGTACGCCGGACGGCGCGGCGTAGGGCGCGGCGGATGGTGAGGCGGACGGCGTAGCGCACCGTGCGCCGGACGACGCGGCGGGCGGTGGGGCGGACGGCGCAGCGCACCGTGAGGCGGAGGTGCGGCGGAGGCCGAGCGGGACGCCGGGGACAGGCGCATGCGCCCGATCACCAACGTCAGGGTGGAAGCGCGCGGCGCGCGCGTTATATTAGGGGCCTGCGGATCGACGCGGCGCCACGCTGCACCCCTACGGAGGCTAATTGACCACCCTCGAGGCCCGGGTCCCCGACGCCGGTTCCGGCGGCGCCGTGCACAGCGGCGCTGCCGCGGAGCCACGAGCGCGTCCGCCCCGTCCGCCCGCGCGCACCGGCCTGCCGCGCGCCTTCCTGGAGCTCACCAAGCCGGGCATCACGCGCATGGTGGTGGTCACCACCGCCGCGGGCTTCTACATGGCCGCACGCGGGAGCATCGACTGGCTCCTGCTACTCCATACCCTGGTGGCCACGGCGCTCGTGGCCAGCGGGTGTAACGCCTTCAACCAGATCCTGGAGCGGGACGCCGACGCGCGCATGAGGCGGACGGCGCGCCGACCGCTGCCCAGCGGCCGGCTCGGCACCACGGAGGCCTACGCTTTCTCCGTCTTCATATCTGCGGTGGGGCTGGTGCAGCTCGTGCTGTTCGTGAACGTGCTCACGGCCATCCTCGTGGCGGCCAGCCTGGCCAGCTACGTGTGGATCTATACGCCCATGAAGAAGGCCACCTGGGTGGCCACCTGGGTGGGCGCGGTGCCGGGCGCGCTGCCCATCCTGGCGGGGTGGACGGCCGCGGGCGGCGGGCTGGACGCCGTGGGCTGGGCGCTCTTTGCCATCCTCTTCCTCTGGCAGATGCCGCACTTCTTCGCGCTGGCCTGGATCTACCGCGACGATTACAGCCGCGGGGGCTTCCGCATGCTCACCGTGGTGGATCCCAGCGGGCGCCGCTCGGGCAGGCAGGCCGTGCTCTTCGCGCTGCTGCTGATCCCCGCCAGCCTGCTTCCCTCGTTGCTGGGCGTGGCCGGCCAGCTCTACCTGGGCGCGGCGCTGATCCTGGGCGTGGCGTTCACGGGGCTGGCCGTCCGGCACGCCATGCGCCGCACGGACCGGGATGCCTGGGGCCTGTTCATCGGCTCCATTGCCTACCTGCCGCTGCTGCTCCTCCTGCTGGCCATCGACAAGCTGCCCTACTGACGAACCGGCGCCGCCCCCGGATGGTGGGAGCGGCGCCGGTACGTGGATGAGGGACGTCGCTTACCGCTCCAGGATGGTGGCGCGACGGATGTAATCCAGGCTGGGGAACATCTCCTCCAGGTACGCGTTGCCGCGGCTGCGGATGAGCCCCTGATCGGGGCCGGCGCCGCGGGGGGCGCCCTCACCGTAGCCGGAGTAGAGGGCATCCACCGCCTCCATCCCGTTCGTCACGCGGCCGAATGGTGCGAAGCGCGAGGCGTCCAGATTGGCGTTGTCCCCGAAGTTGATGAAGAACTGGGTGGTGCGCGTGTTGGGCTGGGACTGGGCCGCGAAGCTCACCATGCCGCGCCCGTTCGTCTGCGCCACCGGGTCGTCGGGGATGGACTGCGCCGTCCACGCCTCGCTCACGGCCGGATCGCCGTGCAGACCCACCTGGGCCATGAAGCCGGGCAGCACGCGGAAAAAACGGTTGCCATCGTAATAGCCGTTGCGCACCAGGTTGTAGAAGCGCTTGGCACCCTCGGGCGCCCACGCCTCGATAACCTGGATGTCGAACGTGCCGGCGGTGGTCTCGAAGCGAGCCACGAAGGTGTCCGGCGGCTCCGCGGCGAACGCGGCGGCGGCGGGATCGAGCAGCACCGGGTCAGTCTCCGCGGGCGGCCCGCCGTTGTTGCCGGCGCAGGCCGCCATGGTGATGCCCAGCAGCAGGGTGACGATGCGGCGCATGGTCCTCTCCGTTACGGGTTCGGGAAAGGTAACAAGGTAAGCGACGACGCCCGGAAGGTCACGGGGGGCCCCTCCACGTTCGCATCCAACCCCTGACACTTTCATCCCGTCCAATACGTAGGTGCCCGCACACGGCACGTGCGGCCACGCCTGCGACCCCACAACCGAACACGCCCATGCGCAACGTGAAGCTGGCCCTGCGAATGCTCTTCAAGTCACCGCTCGTGACGGTGGTGGCCATCCTCTCGCTGGCGCTGGGGATCGGGGCCAACGCGGCCATCTTCTCCCTCTTCGACCAGATGATCCTCTCCCCGCTGCCGGTGCGCGCGCCCGAGCGGCTGGTGAACCTGAACGCGCCGGGGCCGAAGTACGGCAGCACCACGTGCAACCAGACGGGGGACTGCGACTACGTACTGAGCTACCCCATGTACCGGGACCTGGAGCGGGCGGCGGGGCCGGCCGGCACCCTGGCGGCGCACCGCTACTTCTCCGCCAACGTGGCCGTGCCCGGTGGGGAGACCATGAACGCGGAGGGCGTGCTGGTCTCCGGCTCCTACTTCGAGGTGCTCGGCCTGCAGCCGGCGGCGGGCCGCCTGCTGGGGCGCGGCGACGACGAGATCATCGGCGCCCATCCGGTGGTGGTGCTCAGCCACGGCTTCTGGCGCACCCGCATGGGCTCCGACCCGGACGTGATGGGCCGCACGCTGGTGGTGAACGGCACCACGCTGGACATCGTGGGCGTGGCGCCCGAAACGTTCCACGGCGCCACGCTGGGGAGCCGGCCGGTGGTCTACGTTCCGCTGGTTATGCGCGCGCAGATGTCGCCCGGGTGGAACGCCTTCGAGAACCGGAGCAACTACTGGATCTACGCCTTCGGCCGCCTGGCGCCCGGAACGTCCGTGGAACAGGCGCACGCGGCGCTGAACGGCGTCTACCGCCCCATCCTGAACGAGGTGGAGGCGCCCCTCCAGGAGGGCATGGACCCGCAGACGCTGGAGCGCTTCCGCGCGCGCGAGCTGCTGCTGGAGGACGGGCGCCGGGGGCAGAGCTCGGTGCACGGGGAAGCCAGGACGCCGCTCATCATGATGTTCGCCACCGCGGGCATCGTGCTCCTCATAGCGGTGGCCAACATCGCGAACCTGCTGCTGGCGCGGGGCGCCAACCGGGGACTCGAGATGGCGGTGCGGCTATCGCTGGGCGCGCGCCGAGCGCAGGTCATCGGGCAGCTCCTGACGGAGGCGGTGCTGCTGGCCCTGATGGGTGGCGCGGCCAGCCTGGTGGTGGCCCACTGGACGCTGGCGGGGATAGCCTCCCTCCTGCCGCCTGAGGCATCGGAGAGCCTGGCCTTCTCGCTGCAGTGGTCGGTGGTGGGCTTCGCTGCCGGGCTGTCGGTGCTCACGGGGCTGGTCTTCGGCCTCTTCCCGGCGCTGCACAGCACCCGCTCCGAACTGGTGTCCAGCATCCGCGCCAACGCCGGCAACCTGACGGTGACCCGGGGGGCGGTGCGCTTCCGTACGACGCTCGTAACCGCCCAGATTGCCCTCTCCATGGCGCTGCTCATTGCCGCGGGGCTGTTCCTGAAGAGCCTGGTGAACGTCACGCGCGTGGACCTGGGGCTCACGGCGGACGGTATCGTCACCTTCCAGATTGCCCCGGAGCTGAACGGCATGGCGGCGGAACCGCGCTTCCGGCTGTTCCAGGAGGTGCAGGACCAGCTCGCCGCCCTCCCCGGTGTAACCGCGGTCACCGCCGCCATGGTGCCGGTGCTGGCCGGTAGCAGCTGGGGGACGAGCGTGCGCGTGGAGGGCTTCGAGAGCGGCCCGGGCATCGATTCCGGCGCCCGCTACAACCATGTGGGCGCCGGCTACTTTGCCACCTTCGGGATGCCGCTGCTGGCGGGACGGGAGTTCACCCGGGCGGACGACGCGGTGGGGCCGCCGGTGGCCGTGGTGAACGAGGCCTTCGTGGAGAAGTTCGGCCTCGGCCGGGACGCCGTGGGCAGCTTCATGTCGGACGGCGGCCACGACGAACTGGACATCCAGATCGTGGGCGTGGTGCGGAACGCCGCCTACAACAACGTCAAGGATGAGGTCCCACCCCTCTTCTTCCGGCCCTGGCTGCAGAACCAGGAGGTGGGCGCCCTGGCCTTCTACATGAGCTCGCCGCTGCCGGCCGGGCAGGTGATCCGGAGCGCCCGGGAGGTCATGCGGGGCATCGATTCCAACCTGCCGCTGGAGGACATGAAGACCATGCGGCAGCAGATCCGCGAGAACGTGGCCATCGACCGCATCATCAGCATCCTGTCCGCCTGCTTTGCCGTGCTCGCCACGCTGCTGGCGGCGGTGGGGCTCTACGGCGTGCTGGCCTACACCGTGGCCACCCGCTCCCGGGAGATCGGCGTGCGCATGGCCCTGGGCGCCAGTGCGGGCGCGGTACGCCGCATGGTGCTGGGCCAGGTGCTCCGCATGCTCGTGGTGGGCGGCCTCGTGGGGATCGTGGGCGCGGTGTTCCTGGGGCGGGCGGCCAGCGCCATCCTCTTCGGCATGGAGGGCACGGACCCGCTGGTGTTCGCCGTGTCGGCCAGCGTGCTGGCCGCGTTCGCGCTGGCGGCGGGGCTGGTCCCGGCGGTCAGGGCCTCGCGGACAGCGCCCAGCCAGGCGCTGCGCTACGAGTAGGGCCCCTCAGCCGCCGTACTCCGGCAGCACCTTGAAGAGGATGACCAGGCCCACCACCACGAAGACCGCCAGCACCATGGGGCCGAAGAAGACGCGGCTGAAGATGGGGCTGTCCGCCTTCAGGTGCATGTAGAAGAGCACCACCAGGATGAACTTGGTGGCCGACAGCACGAGCAGCGTGGGCACGAGCACCGCGGCCAGCGCCGGGATGTAGAAGATGGCCACCTCCACGCCGGTGATGACGGTGAGGATGATGCCGATGAGCACATAGCCCCTCCACGTCATGTGCCCGGCCTCGTGGGCCTCGTGATGTTCCGCCATGCGCCTCTCCTACTCGATCAGGTAGATCAGCGTGAAGATCGCGATCCACACGATGTCCACGAAGTGCCAGTAAAGCCCCGCGATCTCCACCTTGAGGGCGTGCTCGTTGGTCACGGCGAAGCGGCCCCGGAAGGACTCGATCCAGAGGATCAGCAGCCAGATCACGCCGATGGTGACGTGGGCGCCGTGGAAGCCCGTCAGGACGAAGAAGCTGGAGCCGAACAGGTTGGTCTGGAGCGTCAGCCCTTCGTGGTAGAAGTGCGTGAACTCGTACGCCTGGAAGCCCAGGAAGCCAGCGCCCAGGATGATGACGCCCATCAGCCCGCCGAGCCCCATCCTGCGGTCGTTGCGCTGGAAACCGTCCAGCGCGATCACCATGGCCAGCGAGCTCATGAGCAGCACGAAGGTGCTGACAGAGGTAAGGGGGATGTCCAGCAGGTCCGTGGGAAACGGGCCTGTGACGGACTCGTGCTTGTAGACCATGTAGGTGGAGATGAGCGTTCCGAAGAACAGCGTCTCCGACCCCATGAAGATCCAGAAGCCCAGCTTCCAGGTGCTCAGTCCGGTGGCCGTGGGCGGGTGCGCGGCGTGCGCGGGCTCGCCGTGGCCGTGGGGTGCTGGCATGGCTGCGGTATTCTCCATCAGTGCGTCGGCTCGAAGGCCCAGTTGATGGCGCCGATCATGGTCCATGCCAGTCCGATCAGGGGCGCCCACCAGAGATTGGTCATGAAGAGCGCCATGGTGGCCACCACGCCCGCGGCCGTGAGAATGGGCCAGTACGAGGGCGGGGGCAGGTGGATGTGTTCCATGGGTCCGCGCGCGGCCTCCTCCACCTGCGCGGGCTCCACCCACAGCGGCTCACGACTGTGCACCACCGGCGTGGTGTTGAAGTTGTGCTCCGCCGGCGGTGATGCCGTGGCCCACTCGAGCGTGGCGGCGTTCCACGGGTTCGTGCCCGCCGGGGCGCCGCGCCGCACGCTGATCCACAGGTTGTAGACCAGCAGCAGCACCGCCGGCACCTGCAGGAACGCGCCCAGCGACGTCACGAAGTTGATCGTGGCCAGGTTCAGCTCCGGCGCGTACGTGAAGATGCGCCGCGGCATGCCCAGCAGCCCCGCGAAGTGCATGGGGAAGAACGTCAGGTTCATGCCCACGAAGTAGAGCCAGAAGAACCACTTGCCCAGCGTCTCGTTCATGAAGCGGCCGGTCACCTTGGGGAACCAGTAGAAGATCCCCGCGAAGACGCCCATCACCGTGCCGCCGATCAGCACGTAGTGGAAGTGCGCCACCACGAAGTAGGTGTCCGTCTGCTGCAGGTCGTGCGGTGAGGTGGCGTGCATGACGCCGGACACGCCGCCCACGGTGAAGAGCGCCACCGCGCCCACCGCGAAGAGCATGGCCGTGGTGAAGCGGATCTTGCCGCCCCACATGGTGGCGATCCAGTTGAAGATCTTCACCCCCGTGGGGATGGCGATGATCATGGTGCTCACCGTGAAGAAGGCGTCGGCAATGGGACCGAGCCCCGTGGCGAACATGTGGTGCGCCCAGGCGCCCCAGCCGATGAGCGCGATGAGCGCCGCCGAGTATACCATGACCGCGTAGCCGAAGAGCGGCTTCCTGGAGAAGGTGGGGATCACCTCCGAGATGATGCCGAAGGCCGGCAGGATCAGGATGTAGACCTCGGGGTGGCCGAACATCCAGAAGAGGTGCTGCCAGAGCACCGGGTCGCCGCCAGCGCTCACCTGGAAGAAGACCGTGCCCCAGAAGCGGTCGAAGGTCACCAGGAAGAGCGCCACGGCAAAGACCGGCAGCGCCGTGATGATCAGGAAGCTGGTGATGAACGCCATCCACGTGAACAGCGGCATGCGCATGAGGCGCATGCCCGGGGCGCGCAGGTTGATGATGGTGGTCACGAAGTTGACACCACCCATGATGGAGGCGGCGCCCAGCGCCTGCAGCCCCAGCACCCAGAAGTCGATGTTCAGCCCCGGCGAGAACTGCTCGGACGTCAGGTTGGCGTAGCCGAACCAGCCGCCGTTCGGCGCGGCGCCGATGAGGAAGCTGGCGTTGATGAAGATGCCGCCGAAGAGGAAGATCCAGTACGACAGGGCGTTCAGCCGCGGGAAGGCCACGTCCCGCGCGCCGATCTGCAGCGGCACGATGTAGTTGAAGAAGGCCACCGCAATGGGCATTCCCATGAGGAAGACCATGGTGGTGCCGTGCATGGTGAAGAGCTGGTTGTAGACCTCCGCCGAGACGAACTCGTTGCCGGGCCGCATGAGCTGGATGCGGATGAGGATGGCCTCCAGCCCGCCCACCACCAGGAAGAACAGGGACGTCAGGAAATACAGGATGCCGATCTTCTTGTGATCGACCGTGGTCATGTAGTCCCAGATGATGCTGCGCGTGCCCCTGGGCTGTGCGGCATGGGGCGCGTGCGCCTCGAGCGTTGCCATGCGTTGCGCCTCCCTACTTCAGGCTGGTCAGGTACGCCGCCACGGCCCGGATCTCCGCGTCGGAGAGGCCGGTGGCGGGGAAAGCTCCCCAGGGCCGCTCGGCACCGGGCATCTGCGCGCCGGGCTTGACGGCCACGGGATCCCTGATCCAGGCCTCCACGTTCTCGAGGGTGTTGGGCAGCGCGCCGGCGCCCACCGTGAGGCGGCGGCCGAAGAGCGTCAGGTTCGGCCCCAGCGGACCGCTGGAGACGCCCTCGATGGTGTGGCACGCCACGCACGTGCTACTGCTGAAGACGCGCCTGCCCTCGAAGATGAGGGAGTCGGGGCGGCCGGCGGAGACCCGCTGGCCCGTGCCGGTGGGTGCCGGCAGCGCACCCGGCGCCGGCGCCGGCGCGGCCGCCGTGTCCCCCTCCAGGGGGAGCGGCTCGCGCGGCGGCGCCTTCATGTCCGCCACCCAGGCCTCGAAGGCGTCCGGCGCCACGGCCTCCACCTCGATGCGCATGATGGCGTGCGAGTCCCCGCAGAACTCGGCGCACTGGCCGGCGTAGCGGCCGGGCTCGCTGATGGTGAAGAGCAGGTGCGTGGAGTGCTGCGCCTCCCCTTCGGCCTGGCGCGGGCGGGGGTTCACGTCACGCTTGCCGCCCAGCCGGGGCACCCAGAAGGAGTGGATGACGTCCGCCGAGTGCATCTGCAGGTGGATCTCCCGGCCCGTGGGCATGTAGGCCAGGTTGGCCGTCACCAGATCGTACTCGGGATAGCGGAACTCCCACCACCACTGGTGGCCGATCACCTCGATGGTGAGCGCGTCCTCGGAGGGTCGGCGCTGGGTCTCGAAGATGGCGCTCACCGTGGGCACCAGGATCATGACCACGATGATGGCGGGCACGATGGTCCAGGCAATCTCGATCTTCACGTTGCCGTGGACCTGCTTGGGCTCCGGCGAGTCGGGCGTCTCCCGGAAGCGGATCACCGCCACGAGGATCATGCTCAGGACCACCACCAGGATGCCCATGGTCCACCACAGCGTGGTGGCGAAGACCTCATTGATGAGGACGCCGAAGTCGGTGACCGGTGCAAAGGTGGTCTGCGGGTATTCGCCCGCGCAGGCCGCGAGCAGCAGCACGGCTGAGGCGCGCGCGGCCGCCAGGGGGGCGCGCACGAGCGCCTTCCTACTCCATCCCATCTCGATCGGGGTTCAGGGAACGAACCGGGCAATAGCCCCGAAGGCTAATGCGGAGTCGGGGGGTGGTCAAGCATTGGCATCCGGTCTGGGACGATGTGTCTCAGCCCGCATTGCACTGACGTGCGGCGTGCCTCTATCGTGCCCGCATGAATGAACGTTGGGACGTGCTCGTGCTGGGTGGCGGCGCGGCCGGATGCGCGGCCGCGCTGGCGGCGGCGGAGGCGGGCGCGCGCACCGCCCTGCTGCGCGCCGGGCCGGGCGCCAGCGCACTCGGTTCGGGCGGCTGGCGCGGGCCGCTCGCCAGCATGCTGCGCGATCGTCTGGCCGCGGCCGGCTACCCGCTCGAGCAGGCCAGCGGGCCGCTGCCCCACCCGTGCGGTGACCTCCGCCATTACGAGCTGGCGGGCGCCTCCCACGCGGGCGCCACGCCGGTGGCGGGCACGCTGGTGGTGGGGATCGCGGGCATCGCCGGCTTCCACGCGCCCGCCCTGGCGCGGCTCTGGGGGGAGGCGGCCGGCGTGCCGCTGCGCGCCGCGGAAGTCACCCTGGAGGGCACGCCGCCCGCCGGCTGGTCCCCGGTGGCGCTGGCCGCGCTGCTCGACCGGGAACCGGAGCGGCTGGGGCGTGTCCTCCGCACGCTGGATGCAAGCGACGACGCCGCCATCATCCTGCCCGCGGTCCTCGGGATCGAGCGCCCGGAGGCCACCCGGGCCGCGGTGGCCGCAGCGGCCGGGCGCCCCGTGCACGAGGCCCTCGGCACGCCGCCCTCACTGCCGGGCTGGCGGCTGGACCGCGCCTTCCTGGCCGCACTGGCCAGCGCAGGCGTCACGGTGATCGAGGGGCATGCCGACGGCTGCCAGGTGGAGAACGGCCGGGCGCGCCGCGCGCTGCTGGCGCAGCGCAACGGCGGCGGGGACGGGGAGGGGCTCGAGGCGGAGGCCTTCGTGCTGGCCACGGGCAAGTTCCTGGCGGGTGGTGTGGTGGGTGGCGTTGGGGGTGGCGAGCACCTGCGCGACGCCGTCTTCGGGCTGCCCGCCGCGGCCGAACGGTTTGGCGAGCGCATCCCGGAAGCGGAGCCGCTGGCCGTGACGGACGTGGATCGCACGGATGCGCAGCCGCTGCTGGCGGCGGGCGTGCGGCTGGACGCCGAGGGCCGCCCGCTCAGCATCGAGGGCGTGGCCGCGGCCGCCAACGTGTGGGCCGCGGGCGCCGTGCGCGCGGGCGCCGAGACGGCCTGGCTGGGCCTGGGCCACGCGGCCGCCGAGGGCCGGCGGGCGGGCACCCGCGCCGCGGCAGCCGCGGCCGCCAGTCGGGGAGGTGCCTGATGACCCGCCTCGTGGCTTGGCTGAATCTTGCCTGGCACTTCGCCATCCAGATCACCGCCCGGCTGCCCCTGCGCCTGCTGGGCCGCGACCGCTCGGCGCGGCGCTTCCGGGCCAGCACCATTGCCGAGGGCTACGTCCCGCTCACGCCGGCGGAGCGCGCCCTCACGCCGGCCGCCATGGGCTGCATCCACTGCGGCCTCTGCTCGCTGGCGTGCCCGGTGCTGAGGGAGGCGCCGGCAAGTGCCTGGGATGAGCCGTGGACCTTCGTGGCCGGCCCCTCCCGTTCCCTGGACGCCGCGCCGCTGGCGGCGCTTCAGGCCGGCGCCTGCGCCCACTGTGACGCCTGCGCGCGCGTCTGCCCCACCAACGTGCCGATCCCGGCGCTGGCCGCGTGGGTGGAGCGGATGGCGGAGGGGGCGGAGATAAACGCGTAGGGTGTACGGCAACCGTTCAGAGATCCAGGACCAGCGTCAGGCCCGCGTCGATCTGGGCCATCACGCGCGGCGCGATACGGCTCACCCGCTCCGTCAGAAAAGTGCGGTCGAGCGTCACGATCTGGGACACATTGGCCACGCTGTCACGCGGCAGGCCGGAGGCACTGCAGGCGAGGAGGACGTTGCCGGGAGCGTCCAGCAGCCTGAGGTTGGAAGTGAGGATCACGGCCACGACCGTGTGGATCCGGCTGCGATTGAAGGCGTCCGCCTGGACGATGAGCACCGGGCGGCGAAATCCAGGCTCGGAGCCCCGCGGCTCATCCAGATCGGCCCACCAGATCTCCCGGCGCTGGACTACCAAGCGCCGCCGCTGAGGGTTGCCCGCTGGGCGCCGCGCAGGGCGGGATCGAGCCCACTCGGCTCCTCGGCATACAGCTCGTTCAGCCGGGCGGTCACGTCGGCGTGCCGGTGCTTGGCCACGTATTCCGCCACGGCCATGGCGTAGAGCCAGCTACGCGACACGTCGAGGCGCTCGGCCAGCGCATCGGCGGACTCGAACACGTCATCCGGGACGGAAATGGTGATTTTCATACTTCTATCTTACCGTAGTCATACCACTGAGGCAAGCATGCCGGGGAACCCCAACCTATGAACCGACGCCGCTTCCTCACCGTGGCCGGCACCGGCGCCGCCGCCACCGTGCTCAGCGCCGGCGGCACGGCCTCCTACGCCCGCTGGGTGGCGCCCGAGCGCGTGGGCTTCACGCGCCACCGTGTGCGCCGCTTCGTGGCGGAGCCCGGCGCCACGCTCCGCTTTGCCCAGCTCTCCGACCTCCACCTGCGCGAACCCGGCGCCATGCACGAGGCCATCGCAGCGGAGCTGGCGGGGGCGGAGTTGGACTTCCTGCTCATCACCGGGGACTCGGTGGATGACGGCAACGCCCTGCCCGCTCTGGCGGATTTCCTGGCCATGCTCCCGCCCGTGCCGAAGTACGCCATCCTGGGCAACTGGGAGCACTGGGGAGACGTGGGTCGGCGTGAGCTGGCCCGCACTTACGATCGGGCCGACGGCCGCCTGCTGGTCAATGACTCCCTGGTGCACCAGGCGCGCGGCGCGAGCGTGCGCATCACAGGTCTGGACGACCTCGTGGCGGGCGCGCCCGACCTGGCGGACGCCCTCGGTCCGGGGCGCATACAGGAGGAGGGACACATCCTGCTGGCGCACTGCCCCGCCCAGCGGGACGCCCTGGAACTGGCCGGCACGAGCGTGGACTGCATCCTCTCGGGACACACCCACGGCGGGCAGATCCGGCTGCTCGGCTGGAGCCCCGCCCTGCCGCCGGGTAGCGGCCGCTATGTTTCCGGGTGGTACCCGGAAGGCCCCGCGCCCATGTATGTTTCCCGCGGCATCGGCACCTCGGTCATCCCCGCGCGCCTGGGCGCCCCGCCGGAGGTGGCGCTCTTCGAGTGGCCCGCGCGCGCGTGATTGTCCAGATTAGACCCCGCTCGGGCGTTCGTCAGATGGAGGCTATACTCGTTTACGCTGTGCCGGGGGAGGCCCCATGACCACTTCGCTACCATGCCGCTCGATGCGCGCCGCGCTGGTGATCCTCTGCCTGGCCCCCGTGGCCGCCGCGGCGCAGTCCATTGCCATCAAGACCGTGCCGATTCCCCACGGCGAGCAGTTCCTGCTCTTCCCCTCCGCGAACCTGGGCGCGGGCGGGCTGCATATCGCGGCCAGCGACCGGCTGCTCGACCCCTTCATCAATCCGGCGCTCGGTGCACGCATCCAGGGCGCCTGGTTCTCCACGCACCCCACCTTCTACGGCTCCAATGACGACATGGTGGCGGGCCGCTCGCTGCCGCTCAGCGTGGTGGCCGGTGGCGAGCGCTGGTTCGGCAGCGTCATGGTGGCCATGCAGCAGGTGGAGGACCCCTCCCGCGACCGCTGGGGCTGGATCCCCATGCCCGAGCAGACCGACCAGGTCCTGCTCGGCAACGAGCCGGGCAACAGCTATTTCCACGGCTCCCTGGGCCGCCGTCTGGGCGGCGGCCGCACCGCCGTGGGCGCGAGCGTCTACTACGCCGACCTGGGCGCCGTGGACGGCGTGAACCGGCTCTACGCCCGCAGCGTGGGCATCGATCAGGCGGGCGACCTCTCGGAGGTGCGCCTGGGCCTGCTCCACGAGCTCACCGGCGCGCGCACGCTGGAGGCCACCGTGTCGCGCAGCCTGCTCGACATGAGCCACCACGTGCTTTACGTGGACTGGGGCTGGGACGAGCAGACCGGCATGCCGTGGACGCGCCAGTGGGAGGAAGACAACCGCGACCGCACAGAGACCTGGGGCACGCGGCTACGCTACACCGCGCCGCTCCAGGGGGAGGACACGCGCTTCGGCGTGGTGCTCGCCGCCAACACCAAGGACCACCCCAAGATCCCCAACTACGAGGTGGTGAACATTCCGCGGGACCCCGGCAACTCCGCCGTGTTCGGCATCGGCGCGGGGATCGAGAAGCGGGACGGCGCCAACACGCTGGGCGCCGAGGTCCTGCTCTCGCCAGGCAGGAGCCACACGTGGGCGTTCGCCGACACCATCGTGGACCTGCCGAGCGGCGCCAAGTTGCAGCCGGGTGACAAGACGGTGGACAACCGCTTCCGCTACGCCAACTGGTCCATGCGCGTGGGCTTCGATCACGAGGCCGAGCGCTACGGCGCGCAGCTCGGGCTGGGCTTCACCAACTACGCCTACCGACTGGAGCAGAAGAACTTCCTGCGCGAAACGGAGCGCACTACCCGGGAGGGCTGGATGGAGTGGGCGCCGAGCTGGGGCGCCATGTACCGCCTGGGCACCTTCGAGCTGCGCTACAGCGGCCGCTTCGTGGCCAAGGGCTTTCCGGACAGCGACCTGTTCTTCTTCGGTGCGCGGGACGAGGCAATCGCCGTCCCGGGCAGCATCGACTTCGTGGTCGCGCCCACGGACCCGGTCGACATGCCGGACTTCCGTGTGACCACGCATCGCTTCGGCGTGACCGTGCCGCTCGGGCGCTGACCCTGTTTCTTTCAAGCGACATCACCTGAGGCCACCATGCGCCGCGTTCTCGTCCTTGCCACGCCCATCCTCCTCCTCTGGACGGCACCGCTCATGAGCCAGACCACAGGCGAGCGCCCGCGCGCCCGCGACGCGGGCGTGATCGTGGGCGTCTTCGAGCCTGGCCCGCTGAACGCCATCACCGACGTGGCCGGCGTGCGCGTGGGCCAGACCACGGTGCTCGACGAGGCGGCGGGCGTGCGCACCGGCATCACGGCCATCCTGCCGCACGGGGGCAACGCCTACCAGAGCCGCGTGCCCGCCGCCATGGTGCTGGGCAACGGCTTCGGCAAGCTGCTCGGCATCAGCCAGGTCATGGAGCTGGGGGAGCTGGAGACGCCCGTGCTGCTCACCTGCACCCTGTGCGTGTGGCGCGCCGCCGACGCCATGGTGGGCTGGCTCCTGGAGCAGCCGGACATGGGCAACGTGCGCTCCATCAACCCCGTGGTGGGTGAGACGAACGACGGCTCGCTGAATGACATCCGCGCCCGCCCCATCGAGCCGGCCCACGTGGTGGCGGCGCTCGAGGGAGCCAGCGGCGGCGCGGTGGATGAAGGAGCGGTGGGCGCCGGCGCGGGGACCGTCGCTTTCGGCTGGAAGGGCGGCATCGGCACCAGCTCGCGGCTGCTCAGCGAGGAGTACGGCGGCTACACGGTGGGCGTGCTGGTGCAGAGCAATTACGGCGGCGTGCTCACCATCAACGGCGCGCCCGTGGGGCAGGAGCTGGGCCGCTACTCCTTCCAGCCGCGCGGGGAGGACGCCACGCCGCAGGGCAACGGCGGCGACTCGCGGGACACGCGCCCCGTGGGCATGGACGCCGAAGGCTTCACGCCGGACGGCAGCATCATGATCGTGGTGGCCACCGACGCGCCGCTGGACAGCCGCAACCTCGAGCGCCTGGCGCAGCGCGCCCTCTTCGGCCTGGCGCGCACCGGCGCCACGAGCAGCAACGGCAGCGGCGACTACGTCATTGCCTTCAGCACCGCCGAGTCCGTGCGCCGCGAGGGCGGCCGCGGCCCGCGCCAGCTGAGCGATCTGCCCAACGACGCCGTGAGCCCCCTCTTCCAGGCCGTGGCCGAGGCCACCGAGGAGGCCATCTACAACTCCCTCTTCCGCGCCGTGGACGTGACCAGCGGCGGGCGGACGGTGCGGGCGCTGCCGCTGGACGAGGTGCTGGAGGTGCTCCGCAAGTACAGCGCGCTGGGGCCGGTCACGGGGGGTTAAGCGACGATGGCGTTCACCCTCCGGGGCTCTTCCAGCCGCACCGCCAGCGCCCCCCTCCTGGCGGTGGCATTGGCGCTGGCACTGGCGGTGGTCGGCGGGGCGTGTGCGGCTGGGGGTGGTGCCGCCCCGCCAACCCCGCCGCCGGACAGCGCCCGCCTGCCCGCCGACACCACGCTCTTCGCCGCCGTCGTGCACTTCCTGGAGGACGATCCCACGGGCGCTCCGCTCCGGGTGGATCCGCGCCCGCTCCGTCCCGACCCGGCTCTGGTGACGCTGCACGACGTCACGGTCGTGCCCGAGAGGGTTGATCCGGAGGTGCAGGCGCGGCCGTTCGCGGATGTGGACGCGGCGGTGGTCGCGCGCCGCTCCGAGCTCATCGAGCGCCTGGGCCGCTTGGAGACGGACGCTTTGGCCGATGCCCGCTGCCCGGGCGTGCTCGTCCCACCGGGTCCAGCCGTGGCGGAGCGGCGCCGCCGCCACTGCCCCACGGAGGGATCCTACCGCAGCGCCGCGCTCGCCCTCCCCCGCCCCGGCCCACCCTACTGGCCGGGCAACGTGGACGAGCGGGCGCGCTACGCGGGCGTGGACGTGGTGTCGGTGCGCGTGATCATACGGCACCTCTCCGAGGCGGGGTCCAGCGAGCGCTCCATGGACTACGTGTTTGCGTTCACGTCGGAGGATGACGTGCGGTACTTGAAGCGGACGGAATTGCTCGTCGTGGAGTGATGGAGTTCCTGCAAGTCCTTGGCCCCGCCGCCATCCCGACTCACCGTCCCGCCACCCGGTAGCGTACCACGCTCGGCACGTCGAACTCGTCCAGCTCCACCGTCCACACGGCGTCCCGGTCGGCCGCGTAGACGCTTGCGTTGGTGGGGAACATGGCCAGCCCTTCCAGCGAGCCGTCGGGCGCCAGGACCAGGTAGGGGCGGCCCTCGCCGGTGTCACGGAGGCGGATCCAGAGGGTGCCGTCACGCTCCATACGGAGGTCCTCGATAGGCCCGTAGAGGGGTGGGATCTCCATGTCGGAGCGGATCATGGCGGCAAGCCCCGGAACTTGCTCCGCAAAGGGGGCGGACGCGAAGGCTTCGATGACGCTGTCCGCGACCGCGGCGGGAATCGGCACGGCATCGAAGGGATACCCACGCTGGTAAACCGTGTCACCCCCGGTGGTAAACACCATCACCTCGAACGTCCCTGCGGCCTCCCCGTCGACCGCGGCGGTGAGGTACGCTACGCGGTTTCCGATCGGAGCGATGGCGTCCCGGCGGCGCATGGCATACGGGACGGCCAGGGAACCGGACATACCCGTCGTGCTGAACCTGAAGGCGGTGCTGACGGATGGGACATGTGCCATCTCGCCCATGATCTCCCAGCGGGCGGCGTCCGCCCCCAGCACCACGTAGCTGGTGGTACCTTCCTCGTGGAGATCGGCGGTGCGCCCCAGGATCCGACCGTCCGCCAGCAGGGCAAGGGCGCTGACGGAACTGCTCCCGACCGTCGCGCCGGCCAGTAAGTTGGGGGTGGGAACCGTGCGGATGAACGTTCGATCGGGTCCGAAGAGGGAGATGCGGCTTTGCCGTCCGTCGTGGATCCACAGGGTATCCCCCACCCACCCGGCCCCGTTCATCAACTCGAACTCCCCCGGCCCCTGACCCCGCGCCCCCACCGCGCCGAGGTCCGTCCCCTCGGCGGAGAAAAAGCGAACGCGCCCGTCCTGGGACTGGGAGACCGCAACGGAGCCATCGTCGGCGATGGCAATCCACCCCACGCTCACCAGGTCCTCGACCGCGCCGTCGATGACGGTTTCCCGCAGGAGCGTGAGCCCCGGCACGTCGTGGAAGGCGGCTGCGGCTGAACCGGCGGAGCGGAGGGTGTCGGCGCCGGCCATCACGGGCGTGAATGGGACGGCATCGGAGTTTTCCCCGGCACCGCAGGCGGCCACGAGGACGGCGGCAGTCGCGGCGGCAGTGGCTACAGTGGCGGCGGCGGCAGCGCGGATGCGGGGCACGGCCATGGCGGGCTCCTGCGCGGGCCCGGGCCGCGGTGGAGCGCTCCGGAGGCAGCGCCGGCGGCGGCCGGGACGGTGAGACGATCGCTGAAGGTAGGGCGGTACGTGGACCCGCACCACCGACGCCGTGCGCGTAGGTCACGCACAGCGTCGGCGCAACGGTCGGGGTGGTATGGAACCTGGTTGAAGAGCGGAAGGGACGTCGATCGGGTAGCATGGCGTTCCCATCATAAGCGGCTTATATTCAAGCCATGGACGACGCCATCCGGAGCTACCTGGCCGAGATCGGGCAACGCGGTGGCCGCAAGAGCCGCCGCGCCCTGGATTCCGACACCGCACGCCGGATGGTTCGAGTGCGCGAAGCCCGCCGCGCGTACAGGAAATTCCACGCCCGCTGCTTCTGGTCCTACCGGCCCGATCTGGAGGTCGGCATGGCGGACGTGGATTGGGTGGCCAGGACGTTGATGAAGCATGGTGACCGGGAGGCCTGGGAGGCAGGCATACGGTTATGCCGCTAACCGATTTTCAGCGAGAACTGCTCGCGCTGCTGGCGCCGGCCCGCACGCCGGACAGCTATCTGGCGGGAGGTGCCGCGCTCCACTTCGCCCCCCATTCCACCCGCTACACCCACGACCTGGACCTCTTCCACGACGCCGCGGAGCGCGCCGCCGAGGCCTACGCCGGGGATCGAAGCACGCTCGAGGCAGCCGGCTATGCCGTCGACACGGTGCTCAGCCAGCCGGGCTTCATCCGTGCCGTCGTGGGACGAGGTGGAAGCGCCACGCAGATCGACTGGGCGCAGGACTCGATCTGGCGGTTCATGCCGGTGATAAAGGACCCGCTCGGCGGCTACCTGCTCCATGAAATCGACCTGGCGACCAACAAGGCGCTGGCGCTTGCCGGGCGTGACGAGGTGAGGGATTTCGTCGATATCCTCTACGTGATGGAACGAATCCTCCCGCTGGGTCCGCTGGTGTGGGCCGCGGTGGCCAAGGACCCGGGCTTCACGCCGCTGTCGCTGCTCGAGCAGTTGAAGCGTCGTGGGCGTTACAGGCCGGAGCAGACGGAGCGTCTCGACCTTGCCGAGCCGTTCGATCTGGTTCGTGCCAAGGAGCGCTGGCTTGAAAGCCTGGCCGATGCCGAGGGATTCATCGAGGCCATGCCTCCCGAAGAGGCCGGGTGCCTGTACTATTCGCCGGCGCGTGAACGCTTCGCCGCCCCACGTCCGGAAATCGAACTGGCGGAGCAGGGGCTCGTCCCGCACTACGGCCGCCCTGGCGGAGTGTTGCCGCGGCCCACCGATCAGCGGATTGCGGGCGACGGATGACCACGCTCGCATCTTCAATAGCGGGCTGGACCAAGCGCGGGGACGTCGCCTACAACGTGCTGATGGGAGCGGTGACGCTCCTGGCGGTCACCGGCTGCGGGCCCGCGCCGCCCGATGGGCCGCGCGGGCTCGAGGAGCCGGTGGCCAGCCTGACGGAGGTGCTCCGCATCGACGGCTACGCCGAGGATCTGGTGCCCATCGGGGCCATGGCCGTGCGGCACGACGGCACCATTGCCTTCATTCAGCCGCAGGACGCGCAGGTCCGGGTGTTCAGCGCCGCCGGCGCGCCGTTGGCCGTTCTGGGACAGGCCGGGGAAGGCCCCGGAGAACTCCGTTTCCCGACGCAGCTGGCCTGGGTGGCCGACACGCTGCGCGTCTTCGATGCGCGCACCCGGCGCTTCACGTGGTTCTCCCCCGCGTTCGAGCTGCTGCGCACGGAACAGGCGCTGCCCGCAACCGTCGGCCGGACGCGTGAGGGCGCCGTCATCGTCCGCACGGTGGCGGCGACCGGCGCCTTCCACCTCTCCAGCGTGGACCTGCAGGCGGGAGATACGACCCACGTGGTGCCCCTGCCGGCCGGCATCAATGGGGGCGCCGAGATCGGTGAGGACGTGTTCATCAGCCTGCCCTTCTCCAATCACGCCCGCTACGTCGTGGCCCCGGATGGTGAGCGTGTGGTGGTCGTCATGCCCCACGTCCTGGCCGACTCCGCGGGCAGCTTCGACGTCACCCTGGCGGAGCTCGACGGGGACACCCTCTTCCACGAGCGCTACCGCTTCGCGGCGGTGCCCCTCACGGAAAAGGAGGCGCGCGCCCGGATCGAGGAGCGCATCGCGGGCGAGCCCGTCCCGGCGGACTTTCGCGCCATCGTCGAGGCGGGCTTCCGGCGGCAGACGGTCATCCCCGCCGTCGTCCCGCCCTTCCGTTCAGTCCTGCTGGGTAACGACGGAACGGTGTGGATCGAGCACCACCCACGCGACGGCCAGCGTTCGTACTATGTCCTGGGCGCGGACGGCGCGCCGGTCGGCCGCCTCGACCTGCCCGACGAGGCGGCCGTGGGCGCGGCCCGGCGGGACCGCATCTGGGCCACCGTGGCCGACGGCCTGGGCGTGCAGAGCGTGGTGGTGTACGACGTGGTGTGGGGTGGCGGTTGAAACCCGGCTCAGCGCCCCGCGGCCACGGCGTCCGAGGGACAGGGGATTCCACGGTCGTCGAGCCCCAGCCGGTTGGGCTCTTCGTGCCGCGTGGGCCCGAGGTGGGGAAAGATCCGATTCGGGACATCTGCCAGAGGCCGGGATTGAAGCGTAAGCATCGGCGGCCACCATCTTTCGAAGATGGTAGAGCTGATCGCTCCGGGGAGCGTGGACGAGCGCGAACAGAGACGTCTGGGGGCCGTGGCCCATGATACCAT
>Ga0214473_10000988_pt1 | contig 38693 bp, 37 predicted proteins | sample RVTome_7_FD_203509 | JGI IMG/M metagenome (GOLD analysis project Ga0214473, IMG submission 203509) | Soil microbial communities from uranium-contaminated site in the Upper Colorado River Basin, Wyoming, United States - RVT98D197 | ecosystem: Environmental > Terrestrial > Soil > Contaminated >...
TCGAATCTCGCCCTTTTCCGAAGATCGAGTCCGATATGAGGGAATGCTGTCCAACTAGCTGAATCTCTGTCACTCTGAGAGATCTCGGACTGTCGGCTACTGAACCGCGGCAAGCCTTCGAGTAGGCTCTCGGCCCGGGGGAAGGCGCGGTCGATGCAGCAGGAACGCCGAAGCTGGCTCTGGTGGGTGGCGGTGGGCCTGTGGATCGCACTGGTCCTGGGCCTCTCGAGCGAGCGATTCTCCGCGGAGTCGACTTCTCGCCTGCTCGCGCCGCTGCTGCGCTGGATCCTTCCCGCGCTCAGCGCGGAGACCCGGCAGCTGCTCCACTTCCTCGCCCGCAAGGGAGCCCACGCCTTCGAATACGCGGTGCTGGCCGCCCTCGCCTACCGCGCGCTTCGCGAGTCGTCGGACCCGTGGCGTTCCGCGGGTCGGGCCCTGCTGCTGGTGGTCGCGATCGCCGCCGTCGATGAGACCCACCAGGCCTTTAGCGCGGCGCGCACCGGCTCGCTCACTGACGTCTCGATCGACGTGGGCGGCGGCGCGACGGCGCTCCTCGTCGCCTGCGGCATCGGGAGCTTGCGGAGGGTGCGACGGCTCGAGCGCGAGGCGGGCGGATGACGCGAGCGGCGGGCCTTCTCGACAGGATCGAGCGAGTCGGCAACGCCCTCCCCGATCCGACCACGCTCTTCCTGATCGGCGCCCTCCTGGTGATGGGGGTGTCGCAGCTCGCCGCGAGCCTCGAATGGAGCGTCCAGAAGAGCGTCTCGCGCCCGATCCGGCAGCCGGTCCTGGACGCCTCCGGGCGCCCGCTGGTCGATCCGGAGAGCGGTGAGGAGATCACCGCTGCGGTGCTGGATCCCGGGACCGGCAAGCCGCAGACCGAGCTCGTCAAGGTTCCGGTGGTGGCGCAAGGTCTCCTCTCTTCGGACGGCCTCTACTGGGCGGTCTCCAGCATGGTGGTGAACTTCAAAGACTTCCCGCCGCTCGCCATCGTCCTGGTCGGCATGCTCGGGATCGGCCTCGCCGATCGCACCGGGTTCATCGGAGCGCTGCTCAAGGCGACGCTTCTGGCTTTTCCCCCTGCGCTTCTCACGCCCGCCGTCGTGCTGGTCGGCGTGGTCTCGTCGCTCGCAATGGATGCGGGCTACGTGGTGCTTCCGCCGCTCGCGGCGGCGCTCTACCAGGCGGCCGGAAGGTCGCCTCTGGTGGGCCTCGCCGCCGTCTTCGCCGGGGTCGCGGCTGGCTTCAGCGCCAACCTCGTGATCACCAGCCTCGACATCATCCTGGCGGGCTTCTCCTCGGCGGGCGCGCAGATCCTCGACTCCGACTACGCCGTGGGAGTGAGCGCCAACCTCTGGTTCATGCAGGTGTCGACCCTGCTGCTGACCTTGGTCGGCTGGGCGGTGACGGCCTGGTGGGTCGAGCCCCGCCTCTCGTCGAAGCCTCCCGAGGAGGGAGGCCCGAGCGCCCGGTCCGACGCGGGCGGCGGGAAGCGGCGGCTCGACGACGCCGAGAAGCGCGGTCTTCGCACCGGTCTGCTGGCGCTGGCTGCGATGCTTCTCCTGCTCGTCGCCGCCGCCGGGGTTCCCGGCGCCCCGCTCCACGGAATGGATGGGCAATCTCCGCGCTGGGTCGCGGCCATCGTTCCCCTCCTCTTCCTGGGCTTCCTGATCCCCGGCCTCGCCTACGGCCTCGCCAGCCGATCCCTGCGCAGCGACCGCGATGCGGCGCGGCTCCTCGCCGAGACCATGTCGAGCATGGGCCCCTACATCGTCATGGCCTTCTTCGCCGCGCAGTTCGTGGCCTACTTCCGCTACTCGGGCCTCGGTGAGATGCTCGCCATCGCCGGCGGCGACCTGCTGGCCAGCGCAGACCTCCCCGCCCCCCTGCTGATGGTGGCGTTCGTCGTGGTGGTGGGTTTCGCGAATCTCTTCATCGGCTCGATGTCGGCCAAGTACGCCTTCTTCGCGCCGGTCTTCGTGCCCATGTTCATGCAGGTGGGAATCAGCCCCGAGCTCACCCAGGTCGCCTACCGGATCGGCGACTCGGTCACCAACGTGATCACCCCGCTCAACCCCTACGTGGTGATCATCCTGGTCTTCATGCAGCGCTACCTGCCGAGGGCCGGCCTCGGAACCCTGGTCGCCCTGATGCTTCCCTACAGCCTCGCCTTCCTGGTGGCGTGGTCCGCCCTGCTGGTACTCTGGATGGGACTCGGGATCGAGCTCGGTCCGGTCGGCCCGCTCCACTACGCGGGCCCCGGCTGACCCTCGGGAGAAGTAGTTCGAGTCGGATCCGCACCTGTGATGTCTGGATCGTCCTCGAGGGCCTGTGCGTCCTCGAGGAAACGGAAAGGAGCCTCGAGTGGACATCCGCGACCTGAGTGGGAAGACCGTCCTCGTGACCGGCGCCGGGAGCGGCATCGGCCGGGCGAGCGCCCTCGCCTTCGGCTCACGCGGAGCCGATCTCGTGATCTGCGACGTCGACGAGGTGGGGCTCGCGCAGACCGTGGAGACCCTGGAGGCGCAGGGCCGGAGCGTGCTGAGCCGGCGGGTGGACGTCGGGAGCCCTCACGAGATGCGCGAGTTCGCCGCGGAGGTGCACGGCGAGGTGCGCGCCGTCGACATCCTCATGAACAACGCCGGCGTGGGGCTCGCCGCCTCGTTCCTGGACACCCCGCTCGAGGACTGGGACTGGCTGCTCCGCGTCAACCTGTGGGGGGTGATCCACGGCTGTCATTTCTTCCTCCCGCCGATGGTGTCGCGCGGCGCGGGAGGACACGTGGTGAACGTCGCCTCCCTGGCTTCCTACATGCCGAGCGAGACGCTCTCGGCCTACACCACCTCGAAGTACGGCGTGCTGGGGCTCTCCGAGGCGCTGCGCGTCGAGCTCCACAGGCACCGGATCGGCGTCACCGCGGTCTGCCCGGGCGTGATCAATACCGCGCTCACGACGACTTCGCGGATGCGCGGAGCGGCCGGCGCGCCCGGCGAGCGAGAGCGGCTGACCCGCCTCTACCAGCGCCGCAACTACGGTCCCGAGCGGGTGGCGAGGAACGTGTTGAAGGCCGTCCAGCGAAACCGGGCGGTGGCGCCGATCAGCCCGGAGTCGTGGATCGTCTACTACCTGAAGCGGATCGCGCCGGGGGCGGTGCGCGCCCTCACTCGCCGCTTGCTGGCCCCTCCCCGCTCAGCCGGAAACGGGTGAGGGGGAGCGGGCTCGGCGCGGACTCCGCCAGCAGCGTATCGCGCAGGTGCTGCTCGATCCGCGCCTTGCTGGCGCGGAGTCCGATCGGCACCAGGTGGCTGCCCGGGAACCAGTGGATGGCGGGCCGCTCCCAGTGCTCGAAGAGCGCCTGGGCCTGGTCGGGGGGAGAGATCCGGTCGGCGAGCCCGGCCACGATCAGGCGCCCCGGCCTTGCCACCCTGGGCGTGTAGCGGAGCGGCGCGTGGGGAGCGTAGACCTGCTCGAGCACCTCCTCGGTGAGACCGAGCGACTCCCGGGCCAGGCGTTTCTCCTCGGAGAGATCCCGCCGCATCAGGTCGGTGAGAGAGACCACGGGAGCCAGAGTGATGGCGCAGCAGAGCCTCGGCTCGATCGAGGCGAAGAGAGCGGCCAGGTAACCACCGAGACCGATCCCGGAGACGCCGAGCAGCGGTGCGCCCTGGCTCTGCAGCCAGCCCACCAGTCTTCGGAGCTCCCAGATCGCCTGGCCGAGCGCCGCGTTCGTCCACAGGGGATGGGAGTCGAGAAACCCCGCTCCCGATCGCCGCCCGATCGCCCGCGGCCCGTGAAGCGGAAGCACGACCGCCGCCAGGTCGAGACCGAGGCGGCGGTGAAGCCAGTCCACGTCCCAGAGACGCGCATCCAGCGAGATCCGGCCCATCCGATGGCCGTGAAGGCAGATCAGGGTCGGGCGCGCTCCCGATGAGTGTCGCCACAGGTAGGCGTGGGCGATCCGGTTGCGATGGCTCGCCAGGTACTCGTCGCGAATCTCGGGATCCTGGGGCTCGTACTCGCTCTCGAAGCGCAGATGCTCGAGCCGCCCTGCACCCCAGACGCGCGCTGCGTCGAGCCTCGGCTTCTCGAGGGCCGGCGGGGTGAAGTGAGCGAGGCGGGGCTCGCGGACCCAACCGCGCTCCAGGTGTCGCTCGGCCGCCGCGCGAAGCTCCTGCGCCAGCCGACCGAGGGGGGGGGCCGGCCGAATCGCCTCCTCCATCTGCAGGAGCAGCTTGACCGTCTCGTCGACGGCGGCTCCCGCATGGAGTCCAGCCGACCCCCTCGAGGGCAGGCTCTCTCGGCTCGGGGGAGGATCGAAGCGCAGCGCGAGCTGGCCGCCCGACGCGACCACCCCCGCTCCCAGCAGCGCGGCGGCGAGACCGCCGCCCGGAGAGCCGGCGGCCGCCAGCCCGAGACCGGCCAGGACGGTCAGGAAGCCCGCGCCCGCGATCCAGCGCGGGGTGGTCCGCGCGACCTCCCGCCGGAGAGCCAGGGCGAGGGCCGCGAGGCCGAGCGCGATCGGAGCGATCAGGAAGGACGCCAGCGCGCCGCCCTCGATCGCGACCACCGCGATCCAGAGCGCGGTCACCCCAAGAAGCCAGGCGACGAGACCGGTCTTCACTGCGCTGTGCCTCCCTCTCCCGGTGGGGAAGAGCATGGCTCCGCGAGCGCGGCCATGTCGAGCCGAAACCACTCCCCGTTATCGATCTGCGTCCCCGGGGCGAGGGTTCGGATCACGCCCAGGTGGGTGACCACCGCGATCCGATCACCGAAGAATTTCCGCCGCAGAGAGCGAACGGCCGCCATCACCCTCGCCCGGAGCTCTCGTCGCGTCTCACCACCCCCCGCTCTCACGTCGAGGTCGCCGGCTCGAAAGCGCGCGTATTCCTCGGGCCAGCGCCGCGCGATCTCGTCACGGGCGAGGCCGCTCCACTGCCCGACGTCGATCTCGCGGAGCGCCGGTTCCAGCCGTGTGGCGATCCCGAGGCGGCCTCCGGCGATCTCCGCGGTCTCGCGTGCGCGCCGGAGATCGCTCGCCACCAGCACCGAGAGCGCCTCCCCGGCGAGGCGCTCGGCGAGGGCATGCGCCTGCCTCCGGCCCTCCTCGGAGAGCGGAGGGTTCGCCTGGCCCTGCCAGAGCCCGGCTGCGTTCATGGTGGACTGTGCGTGGCGGATGCAGAGCAGGCTGTCCATGAGTCCTGGAGAGAGTAGGGCTTCGCGCGCCACTCCTCTATCCGCCCCGGCTGGTTCGGTTACTCTACCGCCCGATGGAGGGGCCGGACCCTACCTGGCTGTCGCTGCTCCCAGCCCTGGTGACGATCTTCCTCGCCTTCGCCACCAGGCAGGTGCTGGTCGCGCTCTTCGCAGGTGTCCTGACCGGCAGCGCCGTTCTGCTGGCTCAGGGAAGCAGCGTCTCCGACGCCAACCCGATCACCCGCTTTCTCCTCCCCGCGATCGGCTCCCCGGCCTATGCCAAGATCCTGCTGATCTACCTGTGGTGCCTGGGCGGCCTGATCGGGATCTGGGGAAAGACGGGTGGGGCTCGCCATTTCGCCGAGACGGTGGGCGTCCGGATGGCTCGGGGTCCCCGCTCGAGCCTGCTCTTCTGCTGGCTGGTCGGCATGCTCTTTCACCAAGGGGGAACGGTGAGCACGGTGCTCACCGCCACCACCGTGAAGCCGGTGACCGATCGCCACCGCATCAGCCACGAGGAGCTCTCCTATGTGGTGGACTCGACGGCTTCCCCGGTGGCCACCATCCTTCCCTTCAATGCCTGGCCTGCCTACGTCGGCGCCCTGGTCGCCGGCACGATTCCACTGCTTCCCGACGAGGCCGCGAGCTACCGCTTCTTTCTGAGCTCGATTCCCTTCAACTTCTACTCGCTCTTCGCGGTGACGGCGACGCTCCTCTTCTCCCTCGGACTGCTGCCGTGGATCGGAGGGGCGATGGCCCGCGCCCGCTCGAGGGCCCGCGAGACCGGTGCGCTCGACGCACCGGAGGCAGCGCCCCTCTTCTCCCCCGAGGCCCACCGGGAAGAGGCGGCGGCGAGCTACCAGGCAAGCCTGGCCGACTTCGCTCTTCCCATCGGCGTGCTGCTCGCAGTGGCGATCCTGCCCTTCGTGCTCTTCGAGGCAGACCGGATCAACGAGGCCTTCGTGCTCTGCGTGCTGGCGGCAATGACTCTGGCGGCGGCGCGCGGGATGCCACTCGACCTCATCCTCGAGGGCTTCGTCACCGGCTGCCGCAACATGACGATCGGCGCCATCGTCCTTGGCCTGGCCGTGACGCTCGGCGCCGTGTCGCGGGAGCTCGGAACGGCGACCTGGATCGTCCAGGTCACCGCCGAGAGTCTGCCGAGAATCGGGCTCCCGGCGATCCTGCTGCTGCTTTGCATGGGGATCGCCTTCTCCACGGGCACCTCATGGGGCACCTACGCCGTCGTCTTTCCAGTGGCCATGCCGCTCGCCTACGCGCTCGATCCCGATCCCCTCTACGTGCGGCTCTGCTTCGGCGCGGTGCTCGGTGGCGCCGTTTTCGGCGACCAGTGCTCACCGATCTCGGACACGACGATCCTCTCGAGCATGTTCACGGGCTGCGACCTGATGGATCACGTCAGGACACAGATCCCTCTCGCCCTCGCTGCAGCGGGTGCCGCCGGGGCGGCGGTGACCCTGCTCTGCGCCGCCGGCTGAGAAGCGGCTTCGAAGCGCACGGGTTCGCTCGAGGATCTCCGGGCGGCTCTCCAGGTACTCGGAGAGATCGCGGAAGGTCCGGCCCTCCGTCTCGAGCAGGGCGACGGCGCGCCCGCCCTGGGAGAGGTTCGTCCAGAGCAGCACTCGGCTTCCCCAATTGTCGACCCGGGTCGATTGCCGAGCCAGGCGCCTCGCCGTCTCCGCGAACTCCCGGGCCTTCGCCGCGGTCGCGAACTCCATCAGCCAGGCGAATGCCGGGCCGGTCGAACAGTCGAAGACGACGGCGCGATCGGCCTCCCAGCCCTCGGCCGCGGCGGCGGCGGCGGATCGCTGCATCCCCCGCTCCTGCGCCCAGATTCGCAGTCCGAACTCGCCGAAGGTGTTGGCACCGACGGTGGTGCATTCGGGCGACGGCGCGATCCTTGCGGCCTCGAGCTGGAGGAACAGGAGCGCGCCGCGGCGAGAGGGATCGAGGTAGCGCTCCGGGTGCAGGACCTCTCCGCTGGTGAGCGGCGGATCCAGGAGCGCCGCATCGAGCGCGACGACGCCTCGCGCGTCGAGGATCCGCGTCACCAGCGCGTAGCCCGCAGGGTAGAGGAGAACGAGACCTTCGCGGACCAGCCGAGGCACCTTCCGGTCTTCCTGGCCGGACCAGGATGCCTCGAAGTCCGATGCGACCTGCTCGGGATCGGGCATGGGGAGTCCGTAGCTCAGGAGGTCGTCCCGATACCCCGCCCAGGTGGCGTCCCCTTCGAGCAGCGCGCCGAGGGCGAAGGCGAGATCGTCGTGATCGACCAGTCCGAGGGTCACATCGATCAGATCGCTGTGGAGCGCCTGCAGCGCATGAACCAGCTCGTGCACCAGCACCTGGTCGATCTTCCGGTCGAGGAGCGCCTCGCCCGGCTCGCGAGCGGCCTCTGCGACGACGTAGAGCCGGCCGTCCAGCGGAGCGTAGAGGCCGGCGACCGCATCGGACTGGAAATCGAGGAGCGCCTCCCAGAGGTCCGCATCCGCCGGGAGCAGGCCGAGGGTCTTCTTGACCCTCTCGTCCGCTCTGCGAAGCTCCGGTGTGTAGACCCTCCCGAGGGACTCCGCGAGAAGCGCCTCGACCCTCCCGCGGGACACCAGCCGGGCCTGGACCGGCTCGAGAAAGTGCAGGCCCCGGGCCCGCTCGGCGCGGGCTTCGAGAGGGCGGAGAGCCTCCGGAGACAGGAGCGCCGGGGCGCGAGAGATGCAGGCGAGCGCGGCGGCGAGCGCCCAGAGTCCCAGGCGGTGAACCGGGTGCCTCCCTCTCCGACCCCTCATGATGCGACTCTAGCGTTTGCCCCCGACACAAGCGGCCGCCAGCTCCCACTCATTCGCGTGGGGAGAAAGCCGCGGAGCGCCAGCGTGGACCGTCCCAGGCTCGTGACGAGAGTCGCGGCCGGCGGAGGGCGTCCGGGGAGGCGGCGATTCGACAATCTCCATACCGAGCTCTCCGTGGAGCTGGGCGTCCTGCTCTCGCGATTCGATCTGTGGCTCGAGCTGCACGAGCGCAACATGGATCCGGAGCGCCTCGCCCGGGAGGAGGCAATCGCCTTTTGCGGCGCGCCTCTGGCGTCCTACCTGCACAGGCGCGGGCTCTCGCTCCGGCCCCGGGCCCTGCGCCGTCTCTGCCGCAAGGTGGGGAAGTACGACCCGGCCATCGCGACACCCTACGAGCGCTTCGCGGCACTCCCCTAGAGGGAGAGAGGCGGAGCTCCGGGTGGAACAGGAACGCGCAGTCCTGCTGATCGAAGGCAGCGGCGCAGCGCCGGCATCGCCGCTCGGCCGCCGGCTGCGCACTCTCGGCTTCCGGACCACCCAGGCCCGTCACACCGACGGGTTGACGCAGCTCCTGGATCGACCGGATCTGCCCTTTCGAGCCGTGCTGCTCAGCACCAGCCTGCCATCGGCCTGCGTCTCCGCCTTCGCGGTCTCGCTCCGCCAGCGCCTCGCTGCCGGGGAGGTGACCGGCCTCGCGGTGGGAAGGATGCCGGCGCCGGAGATCAGGGACCGGCTTCGCGAGGCGGGCTTCACCCTTGCCCTCTGGGATCCCTTCGACGATCACACCTTGCGCTTCCAGGTGAATCGCGCCTTCCTCCGCACCCGATCCAGAGGACTGGCCCGCGGCGAGCTTCGCGTGCCGCTGGCGTGGCGGGTCGCGATTCGAGCCGGAAAGCGGCGCAAGCAGGCCGAGCTCTACAGCCTCTCCGAGCGCGGCGCCTTTCTCGCCACCCCGCGCCCCAGCATGGTTGGCGCAAGGATCGGCGTGGAGCTGCAGCTTCCGGGCGGTCCCCGGTCGCTTCCCGCCGAGGTGCGCCATACCAACGTCCCGGGAAACCTGCTCCGCCCCCAGGCGCCGATCGGCATGGGCATCCGCTTCGCGGATCCGAGCGCAACCCTCGGCAGCGATCTCGCCCGGATCGTCGCGCAGCGCAGCCTCGAGCTGGTCGTCTAGGAGCCGCGAGACCCGCTCCAGTGTCAGCTCGACGCGGAGGCGATGCGCCTTTGGATGGCACCGTGCAGGGAGCGGAGCGCACGGGCGCGGTGCGAGATCAGATCCTTCTCGGCGGGTGGAAGCTCCGCCATCGATTCGCCCTTGCCCTCCGCCTGGAAGATCGGGTCGTACCCGAAGCCACGCCCGCCTCGCGGGGCATCGAGAATCCGACCGGCGCACTCGCCGCGCGCCGTGATCACCTCGCCATCGGGAAGCGCCAGCGCCGCCACGCACACGAAGCGGGCGCTGCGGTCCGACTCCCCGGTCGCGGCGAGATCGGCGAGGAGCTTCTTCACGCGGCCGGCGTCGTCGAGGGCGGGTCCACCGAAGCGCGCCGAGTGCGGCCCCGGAAGACCGCCGAGCGCCGCCACCTCGATCCCCGAGTCGTCCGCCAGGGCCGCCCGCCCGGTCGCGGCCGCGATGGCGCGGGCCTTGCCCGCGGCGTTCTCCTGGTAGTCATCCCCCTCCCCGGGAAGCCGCACCCCGGGAAAGTCCGCGAGCGAGCGGAGCGCGACCGGGAGATCGGCGAGGATCGCGCGAAATTCGCGTAGCTTGCCGGGATTGGAGGTGGCGAGGATCAGCTCCGAAAAGGGCGAAGAGGCAGTCGTCATCAGCGCCGCACGCCCGCCTCGGCGAGCGCGCTCTCCTGGAGCCGGGCGAGCTCCGCGATCCCGCGAAGCGCCATCGTGGTCATCGCGTCGAGCTCCTCTCGCGAGAAGGTCGCCTCCTCGCCGGTGCCCTGGATCTCGGCCAGGCGTCCCCCGCCGGTCGCGACCACATTCATGTCCACGTCCGCCCGAGAGTCCTCGTCGTAGTCGAGATCGAGCACCACCTCGCCCTCGACCAGGCCCACCGAGACGGCGGCAATCGAGTCCCTGAGCGGGGAGCGGTCCAGGGCGCCGCGGCGAACCAGGCGCGCGAGCGCCAGCGCAAGCGCGGTATAGCCGCCGGTGATGGCGGCGGTCCGGGTTCCTCCGTCCGCCTGGAGCACGTCGCAATCCACCCACAGCGTTCGCTCGCCGAGTCCCTTGGTGTCGACGACCGCGCGCAGTGCGCGGCCGATCAGCCGCTGGATCTCGAGGGTGCGCCCCGATTGCCTGCCCCGGGAGGCCTCGCGCTCCACCCGGCGGTCGGTGGATCCGGGCAGGAGCGAGTACTCCGCGGTCACCCAGCCTCGCCCGCTTCCGTGCTGGAATCCGGGGACCGTCTCCTCGCTCATGACGGTGCAGAGCACCTTGGTCGCTCCGAACTCGCAGAGCACCGACGCCAGCGGGTTCTGGGTGAAGTCCGTGAGAAGCCGCACCGGGCGCAACTGGTCCGGAGCTCGTCGATCCGACCGCATCCCGTCCTCCGATGGGGCGAACGCCCTCCCCGATTGTTGCCTGGCGCGGCCCTTCGACCGCTCTGGCTCACTGCGCGCCGAGCCTGCCCCCGCGCGAATCGGACCGCGTCTCCGCCGCTCCACGCCGGGCATCGTAGCGCTCCGCGAACTCGACGGCGGCGGCGGCCAGGCCGTCGGCGAGGCGATCGCGCTCGGCCGAGGAGAGCAGGTTGCGCTCCTCGGCGGGATTGGTGAGGAAGCCGATCTCGACCAGGGCGGCGGGCATCTGCACGCCCATCAACACCACGAAGGGCGCCTGCTTCACCCCTCGCGACCGGCTGCTCGCGAGCCTGCCCTGGACCAGGCGCGAGAACTCCTGGGATTCCACCAGGTGCTCGGTGGCGATCAGATCACCGAGGATGCCGAGCAGGGGATCCTCGGCGATCTTCGCCGCCCCCTCCGATCCCGAGAAGGCCTGGTTCTCGAGGTTGGCGATCCTCTGCGCGGCCTCGTCGCTGGCCTCCAGCGACACGAAGAAGGTCTCGATCCCGCGGGCGTCCGTCGCCCGGGAGGCGTTGGCGTGGATGGAGATGAAGAGATCGCCGCGGGCATCGTTGGCGATCGAGGTGCGCTCCTCGAGGGAGACGAATCGGTCGTCGCGGCGCGTCAGAACCACGCCGATCCCCCGCGCCTCGAGCCGCTTGGCGAGGCGGAGGGTCACGTCGAGGACCAGATCCTTCTCGAGCAGGCCCCCGGCACCGCGCGCGCCGGGGTTCTCGCCGCCGTGGCCGGCGTCGAGGACGACGGTATCGAAGCGATCGGGTCGGGGCTCCGAGCCCCCCGGCGAGGACAGCAGCGCGAGCGCACAAGCGGCCGCCGCGATCCGGAGCCCGTGACCCCTCAACCCGTCGTCCCCCGGCGGAAGGTTATCAAAGGCGAGCCGGGAGGGCCGGAAGAGCGCTCCGAGGAGCTCCCGCGTGACAGCTCTCCACACCTCCCTTATCGTCGAGCTCGGATGAGATTCCGGCTCGGGCTGTCACTCGCGATCCTCCTGCTGGCCGGCTCCGCGACCGGCCAGAATCAGGGCGAGGTCCCCGCCGTCGCCCGTCCCCGCTTCACGGTCGGTGGCGAAGAGCTCGGCTCGGGCACCGCCTTCTTCGTCCGCGTCGCGGACGACGTCGGTGTCGCCGCGGTCTCCGCCGCGCACTCCTTCGACCTCGGAAAGCTCTCCCAGGCCGGCGAGGTCGAGTTCCGCCTGGGAAGCACCGGGCGCCGGGTGGCGGTCGCGAGCCGCTTCTACGCCGAGCCCGGGCGCTCGTTCAAGGATCCCGGAGCCACGCTGCGCGACGACTTCGTGGTCTTCGCCCTGGATGCCCCTCCTTCCGGAATCCGCGCTCTCGAGCTCGACTCCGATCCATCGGACCTCGATGGAGCCAGGGTGCGGATCCTCGGAGTTCCCGCCGCGATTCCGCAGGACGAGGACGACATCTTCGGAAGGGTGCGAGCCGCGAGCGAGACGCGCATCGAGGTGGAGCTCGACGTGCCCGTCGACCTCCGGGGATGGGGCGGCGCTCCGGTGCTCCGCCATCCGCAAGAGAAGGTGGTCGGGATCCTCGAGGCCGCCTGGCCGGAGGGAAGCACGCTGCGCCTCGGGGCGGCGCCGGTCGCCGCTCTCCGCGAGGCGCTGGAGCATCCGCTCGAGGATGGCAGGGGTCTCCCTTTCGCGCGCTTCGCACCCGGGGGAGGGAGCCCGGATCCGACGCGGCAGCAGGCGGCGACGGGGAGCGACGAGCCGATCGTCGTCTCCGCCCCCGCCGAGAAGAGCGGACCCCCCGAAGGCGCGCACCTGCCCGGAAGACCGCAGAGGTCCTCCACCAGGCTGCTCGTCGAGATCGAGCATCCGCGCGAGGGAGCCATCGTCGGCGAGGCGGCAGGCGCCTTCCTCGCCGGACGCGCCCTTGCGGTGCTGGGCGACTTCCAGCGTTTCGACGTTCTCCTGGTGCTCGACACCTCCGGCTCGACGGCCGAGATGACGGGGGCGGACGTCAACGGCAACGGCATCGTCGGCCAGGGCGGGCTGCGCGGGCTCTTCGGTTCGACCGACGCAGGCGACTCGATCCTCGCCGCCGAGGTCGCGGCGGCGCGCCGGATGCTGCAGGGTCTCGACCCGCGCAGCGCCCGCGTCGGCCTCGTCACCTTCGCCGGTGACCCGCCGGGACAAGGCGGCCTCTTCTCGGGCGCACCGCGCAAGGCGGCTCTCACCGAGGAGCCGCTCACCTCCGACTACTCGCGCGTCGATCGCGCTCTCGACGAGGTCCTCGAGCGAGGCCCCGACGGAATGACCAACATGGCCGAGGGCCTCGACCTCGCCTGGGTCGAGCTGACCGGGCTCCGGGGCGGCCTCTCCGAGCCCGATCCCGAGAGCGAGAAGGTGATCCTGTTCTTCACCGATGGCCAGCCCACCCTCCCCTACGAATCGTACTTCGAGGCCGACAACGTGAAGGCGGTCCTGCGGGCCGCCGACCGCGCCAAGCGGATGAACGTCAAGGTCCACTCCTTCGCGATCGGGCCGGAGGCCCTGGAGGGGCCCGTCGCCGCGGTCGAGATGGCCTCCCGCACCGGGGGAAACTTTACGCCGGTCCGCCGTCCGGCCGACCTGGCCGACGTCGTCGAGCAGGTCAGCTTCGCCAATATCGAACAGGTCAGGGTCGAGAACCTGACCACCGGTGAGCCAGCCTCGGGTCTCTTCACGAATGCCGATGGGACCTTCAGCGCGCTGGTCCCGGTGAAGGACGGGCACAACCGGATCCAGGTGACGGCCCGCGCCCACGACGGAGCGGAGGCGACCGCCGAGATCACCATCGACTTCGCGCCGGGAGTCGAGAGCCTCCTGCTGCCCCGGGAGCTGCTCGCCCAGCGAAACCGCCTGCTCGAGCAGCGGCTGGTCGAGCTCAAGCGCGGAAGGCTCGCCGACGAGCAGGAGCGCGCCGACGCGGCGCGAAAGGAGCTGCTGGTGGAGATCGAGCGCGAGCGCAGCAAGGCGCAGGAGCGCGCCGAGCAGCAGCGCAAGGAGCTCGAGCTCGAGGTCGAGCCGACCGCGGAGCCCTGAGCTCGCGCTCCTGGCCTCCCCCTACCGACCTCGCCGTGGCAATCGGGTGATCTTCAGCCGCCCGAGCTCCTCTTCCTTGGCGCTTCCGTGCTTCTCCAGCATGTACCTCTGGAAGCGCTGGAAGGCCTTGGGTCTCCGCTTCTCGAGCCAGCGCAGGAACTGATCGCTGGTCTCGAAGAGCCACTTGTCGGCCGGCTCCTCTCTCAGGCGGTTCTCGCACTCGCGCCAGTCGAAATCCTTGCAGATGGCCGGTCGCGACGAATATCTGTCGCAGAGCCCGCGCGAGTCCAGGTGCTCGCAGCGCGTCTCGAACATGATGAACCAGCTCCCCTCCCAGTCCACGAACACCGAGACGTCGCGGTGAACCAGGTACCAGACGATGTAGTCGTATTCCTTCATCGAGGTGGGCGCGTCGATCTCGATGGCGACGTAGCTGCAGCACTGGACGCACTGGAAGCAGGGGTGATCCGACTGCTTCTCGACCCTGGCGGGCGCATCGCCCCGCCCCTCCCCGGGACCCACCCGCGGCGAGCGGCGCACCGTCACGCCGCTCCCGACGTCGTCCTTGTCGCGATCCAGCTCAGCCACCGAGACACCCCCTCGCGGGCGAGCTTAACGCATCGCATCGCCTTCGCGACGGTACGGTCTGCCGAGGTCCGCCGGGGCGCGGGTTCCGCCGGACGAGAGAGTGAGCACCAGGAGGGTCACCAGATAGGGGAACATCAGGAAGGCCGGGTAGGGAAGATCGAAGCCTCGAGCCTGGAGGCGAAACTGGAGCGCACTCGCGAAGCCGAAGAAGAGCGCGGCGAGCACGACGCCTCCCGCTCTCCAGCGCCCGAAGATCACGATCACGAGCGCGATGAATCCCCGTCCCGCGGTCATCCCCTCGGTGAAGACGTTGGAGTGGGAGAGGGTGAGCACCGAGCCGGCCAGGCCCGCCGCCGCCGCGCCGACCAGCACGGCGAGGAACCGGGTCCGGCCGACGGAGACGCCCTCGGCGTCGGCGGCGCGGGCCATCTCGCCGACCGCGCGCAGCCTGAGCCCGGCGCGGGTCCGCGCGAGGAAGAGCGCCGCCGCCAGGGCCAGCGCCAAGGCTGCGTAGACGAAGAGGCTCTGTCGGAAGAGGACCGGCCCGAGCCAGGGAAGCGAGCCGAGCCAGGGCACCGCGATCTCGCGCACGCCGACCGCGGCCGGAACCGCCCCGGCGAAGAGCGCGCGCATGGCGAGGCCGGTTCCGCCCAGCGCCAGCAGGTTGAGCGCCGTTCCCACCACGATCTGGTCCGCTCTTCGCAACACGCTGAAGGTCGCGAAGAGAGCGCCGAGAAGAGTCCCGGCCAGGGCGCCTGCGAGGGCCCCGGCCATCGGTGACCCGGTCGCCACCGCAACGGCGAAGGCCGCGAACGCCCCCACCAGCATCATGCCCTCGATTCCGATGTTGATGACGCCCGAACGCTCCACGATCAGCTCTCCGAGGGCGGCCAGAAGGAGCGGCGCCGCCAGGCGCACCGCCGTCTCGAGGAGCGCCTCCATCAGCGCCTCTCCTTGTCCGGCCGGCGCTCGCTCGCCAGGGCGAAGCCGACGGAGAGGAGGATCACCATCCCCTGGACCAGCTCGGTGGCGACTGCGGGCACCGCCGCTTCCCGCTGCATCGCGCCAGCCCCCGCCTCGAGGGCGCCGAAGAAGAGCGCCGAGGGGATGACCGCCAGCGGGTGCAGGCGCGCGAGCAGCGCGACTGCGATTGCGGTGTAGCCGTAGCCGGGAGAGAGCCCCTCGTAGAGGCGTCCCGTCACGCCCGAGACTTCGAAGGCGCCGCCGAGCCCGGCGAGAGCGCCGCCGATGGCCAGGGCCGCGACGCCGTGGGCCGCGCTCGCGATGCCCGCGAACCGGGACGCCAGCGGCGAGAGTCCGACGGCGCGGATGCGGAAGCCGAGCGGCGTGCGGAACAGCATCCAGGTGCTCGCCAGAGCGGCGATCACCGCGATCGCGACGCCCAGATGGATCCGACCCAGGGAGGGGAGCATGGCAGCCGGGGGCAGGAGATCGCTCTGCGGATAGGCGCCGGCCGACTCCTGCAGCGGACCATGCACGGCGAGCGCGACCGCCTGGATGGCGATGAAGTTGAGCAGGATCGTGGAGATCACCTCGCTGATTCCCCGGGTCACGCGCAGCGCGCCGGCCGCTGCGCCGAGGGCGGCTCCGGCGGCAGCCGCGAGCAAGGCGAGGAGCGGGCCGAGAAGGCTCGCCGGGAGCCCGGGAGCCAGCCGCGTGGCGACCGCGGTGGCGAGGAGGGCGCCCGCGTAGAACTGCCCCTCCGCTCCGATGTTCCACATCCCGCAGCGAAACGAGATGGTGACGGCCAGCCCGGTGAGCAGCAGGGGCGCCGCCTTGAGCATCGTCGCCGTCCACGCCGCCGAGCTTCCGAGCGAGCCCCGGGCGAGTGCCGAGAGGGCCGGGAGCGCGGGGTATCCGAGAGCCGAGAGCGCCGCTCCCGCACAGGCCAGCGAGACCAGCACCGCGGCAACCGGTCGGAGAGCCGGGCGCAGCGCGCTCATTCCGCCTCCTGCCCCAGGAGGATCGCGCCGATCTGCGCGCGATCGGAGCCCTCCGGGACGGGTACGATGCGGCCGCGAACCAGGGCGACCACCCGATCCGAGAGGGCGAGGATCTCGTCGAGCTCGGTGGAGAGGATCAGGACCCCCCTCCCCGCCTCGCGCAGGGAGAGGATTCTCTCGTGTACGAAGCGCGCCGACCCGACGTCGAGACCGCGGGTCGGATTCACGGCGAGCAGCAGTCGCGGCGGCGATTCGAGCTCCCGCGCCACCGCCACCTTCTGCGCGTTTCCTCCCGAGAGGGTGGCCGTGCGGGCGCGAGGATCCGGCGGCTCGACCCCGAACTCGCCGAGCAGCACCCGCGCGCGCTCGCGCGCCGAGCCGAGATCGATCCACCAGGGGCGGAAGAAGCGGCGATCGTCGTGAGACCCCTTCAGGATCAGGTTCTCGGTGAGGTCGAAGCCGGCGATCAGGCCCGCGCGTTCGCGGTCCCCCGAGAGATGCGCGACGCCCGCGGCGCGAAGGCGGCGCGCCCCCGGCTCGACGGGACGGCCATCGACCTCGAGGGATCCGGACCAGGGCCTGCGCAGGCCGGCCATCACCTCCTCGAGCTCCCGCTGGCCATTTCCGTCGATCCCCGCGACTCCGACGATCTCTCCCGACTCGACCTCGAGATCGATGGAGCGGAGCCGGCTCGTCTCTCGCAGACCCGGCGCGCTGAGCGAGCGAATCCGCAGGATCGGCGGGCCCTCGCGCCGCCTCCGCGGCGCCCTGCGCAGGGGAGGCAGGTCGCGGCCCAGCATCCTCCGCCCCAGCTCCGCGGGATCGGCGTCTGCGACCGGCAGGGTCGCCTCCACCCGCCCGCGCCGCAGGACCGTCACGCGGTCGCCGATCTCCCGGATCTCGTCGAGCTTGTGCGAGATGAAGACGACGGCGCGCCCCGAGCTCCGCAGCCGGTCGAGGATGGGAAAGAGCGCTCGGGTCTCGGCAGGCGTGAGCGCCGCGGTGGGCTCGTCGAGAATCAGGATCCTGGCTCCCCGATCGAGCGCGCGCGCGATCTCGGCGCGCTGTCGCTGGCCCACCGAGAGATCCAGGGCGCGCTCGTCGAGGGGGACCTCGATGCCGACCTCGCGGCAGAGCTCGGCCATGCGCGCGCGCGTCCGCGCCGGGCGAAAGGCGAATCCCCGGTGCAGCTCTCCGAAGGCCAGATTCTCGGGGACCGTCATCGCGGGGACCAGGGTGGAGTGCTGGTGCACCATTCCGATCCCGGCGCTCCGCGCGACGGCCGGGGAGTAGCCGGACAGCTCCACCGCCTTTCCGTCGAGCTCGAGGCGCCCGGCATCGGGACGCACCAGGCCGACCAGGACGTTCATCAGCGTCGACTTGCCCGCGCCGTTCTCACCGAGGAGAGCGTGCACCTCGCCGGCGCGCAGATCGAGATCGACTCCATCCAGCGCGGGGCGGCCGGGGCCGAAGCTCTTGACGATCCCGGTGAGCCGGACGGCGAGTGCGGCGGAGGCCGCGCTCAGAAGGCGGCCCGCGGCACGGCGAATTCGCCGCTCCGGATTCGCTCGTCCAGGCTGCGGAGCTCCCCCATCAGCTCCACGGGGATGCGGTCGCTGAGCTCCGGATTCAAGACCAGGTCCACGATTCCCTCGGCCATCCCGAGATGCAGCGGCGCCGGCTCGAAGGTCCCTTCGCGCACCCTTCTCGCGACCTCCAGGAAGGCGCCCGGAAGGTCGATCACGGCCGAGGCGATCACGACTTCGGGTGCCATCTCGCGCTGGTCCCGGTTGGTCCCGAAAGCATAGACGGTCTCTCCCGCTGCTGCGCGATCGGCGACCGCCTGGAAGACGCCGCGTCCCGCATCGTTGGCCTGGTGGATCAGGAAGTCGGCGCCCTCCTCGAGCAGCGCGAGAGCCGCCTCGCGCGCGGACGCGGTGTCGCTGAAGTTCCCGATGAAGACCTCGCGGACCACCACCTTTCGGGAGCTCGCCTCGGCGCCGGCGCGAAATGCGAGGAAGGTGCTGCGGATCGAGGGCAGATCGATCCCCCCGACCATCCCCACCGTGCCGGTTCGAGACATGCGGCCGGCGAGGAACCCGGCGAGGTAGGTCGCCTGCTCGAGCTCGAAGACCATCGGCGCGAGGTTGGGCCGCACGGTGTTCCCGGAGGTGGTGATGAAGACGGTCGCGGGAAACTCGGAAGCGACCTTGGCGGCCGCCTGCTGGTACTCGAAGCCGTGGCCGAACACCAGGTCGAAGCCGCGGCTCGCGTAGTCCCGAAAGCCGTCCTCGAAGTCGGCGGGCGTTCGGGTCTCGACGTGGGAGATCTCGGCGCCGAGCTCCGCCCGGATTCGAAGCAGGCCTTCGTAGGCGCCCTGGTTCCAGCCCCCGTCCGCCGTCGAGCCCGGGGTGAGGAGGGCCACGCGAAGGGCCGGGCTCGGGGCCCCCTCGACCTCGCCCGGCTCAGGTCCGCATCCGAGCGCCAGAGCCAGCGCGAGCAGGAAGGAAGGGATTCGAACGGCTTCTGCCATCGGGAGAGCGAGTATCGGGAGGAGCGCGTCGAGCGTCAACGCGGCGCCACGCGCGAGCAGTCAGGGGCGGGGGCCCTCCGGCCTCCGGCACCCCGGCCCACCGCCCCCGGCCTCGATCGCCGGCGGATGGACGAGCTGCGCCCGGTGAGCCCGCTCACCGGGTCGAGGAGCGAACCTCCTCGACGCTGAACTCCTCCGATTCGCTGAAGACCTTGAGAGGAGCCCACTCCGGCAGCTCGGACATGCGGGGCATGCCCGTCGTCATCGCACCGGTGGGATCGATCACCCAGGGATCGTCGGCCTGCTCGAACCAGAGCGTCACCATGTGGTGCTGGCCGTCGCTTGGCCGGAAGACGATGGCGCGAAACACCTCGTCCTCGCCGAAGCCGAGATCTCGCAGGATGTGGTAGGTGAGCAGCTCGAGGCCGTCGCAGTCGTCGCCATTCCTGGCCAGGGTCTCCTCGAGGGTTGCCCAGTGGTCGACCGGCCCGTCGGCGAGATAGTGCTTCCTCGCCTCCTGCTGGATCCACTCGGCGATCGCGCGGGCCGTCATCCGTTTGCGCTCGGCGCGGAACGAGAAGTACTTGGTCCGAAGATTCCCGCTGCTCCCCCCCTCCGACCGCGGCTCCCCGGACCCGGAGACGGAGACCGGCGTCCGAAGCCGATCGGTGTCGGGGAGCGCCCGCTCTCGCGCCTGCCATCCCGCGATCATCGGCGTCCACGCATCCGAGGGCGAGGGTGTGGCGAAGTAGCGGTAGCGGAGGGCGGGCGGGTGGAGGGTCGCGGGCGTCGCGCAGCCGAGCGAGAGCAGCACCGCGGCAATCCAGGCGAGCCTGAGAGCGCGCGGCGCAGGGCCCCGATGTCGTCGACCAAGGGAGGGCATGTCGCCCGACTCTTCGTCGCGGGCTCCCTCGGGATTGAGCGTAACCTACCGGAATACAAAAGTATTTCGCCTGGGAGCGAGTTTCCCAATGGTTGGGAACATGATGGAGATCACACCTTCTGCTCCATGCGCCGGAAGCTCGGCTGCAGAGCGGGGGCAGCTCAGTGGAAGCGCTCGAGCAGGGCTGCTCAGGCGGGGATGGAGGGGAAGAGGCGCACCAGGGTGAAGAGGGTCACGGCGAAGGCGACGATGACGGGGATGCCGCCGAGGATGTAGAGAACGGCGATCCAGTCGACTTGCCCTCCCCGGCCATCGCCCTTCGACATCGAAAGCCTCCGCTCCAAGCTCGCCGATCAGGAGGCTAGCGAGTGCGCGAGGCGCCGTCGACGCAGACGCCACCGCGCGGACGGGGTACCGTCGCAGCATCTCACGCGGGGTGAGAGGTGAGCCTGCGCAGGAAGCTCCTCGTCATCGCCGGCGTCTACGTCATCGAAGGCTTCCCGATGGGGATCTTTCGCGACCTCTGGCCGGTCTACTTCCGGGACCACGGCGTCTCCCTCGCCACCATCGGCGCGGTGAGCGGCCTCTACCTCGCCTGGTCGGTCAAGCCCCTCTGGTCTCCGCTCGTCGATCGCTTCGGAGAGCGCAGGCAATGGATCGGCGCCGCACTGGTGGCGATGGCGGCCTCGCTCCTGATCCTGCCCGTCCTCGGCCTGGAGCGCTTCGACGCCCGCCTCTGGGCGGTGCTGATCGCCTTCTGCGCCGCCTCCGCCACCCAGGACATCGCCATCGACGCCTACACGATCGGGTTCGTCGAGCACGGTGAAGAAGGGCCCGCCAACAGCGCGCGCATCATCGCCTACCGGATCGGACTGATCGCGGCGGGCGGGGTGCTCCTGCTGCTGCCGAGCCAGATCGGGTGGACCACCAGCTTCGGTGTCGCCGCGGCGCTGCTGGCGGTGATGGCCGCCGGCGCCCTCTTCCTTCCCCGGGTCGAGGTCCCTCTCGAGGCGCGGCGGGACGCGCGGGGCGCGTTCCGCAGCTGGAAGGGGCGCGGCGGCGTGTGGCTCGTGCTCTGCTTCGTGCTGCTCTACCGCGTGGGCGACCTCGGGATGGCGCCGATGCTCCGGCCCTTCTGGGTGGACCGGGGGCTCTCGCACCAGGAGATGGCCTTCATCTCCACCACCCTCGGCGCCGTCGCCACCATGGGGGGGGCAGCCGTCGGAGGCTGGATCGTGGCGCGCCTCGGAATCGGCCGCGCGCTCATCCTCGTCGGGATCCTCGCGCTGGCGTCGAATCTCGGCTACGCCGTTGTCGCCTGGCTTCCCGAGAGCAACCGCGCCGGGATCTACACCGCCTCGCTGGTCGAGTCGTTCTGCAGCGGTCTCGCCGCCGCCGGATTCCTCTCCTTCCTGATGAACATCTGCGACCGGAGCCACGCCGCAGTCCAGTACGCCACGCTGACGGGGCTCTACGCCCTGCCCGGCACCTTCGCTGGCGCGGCCTCGGGAGTAGCGGTGGAGTGGGCGGGCTACGGACCCTACTTCGCCCTCACCGCCGTTCTCGCGCTTCCCGCATTCCTCTTCCTCGGAAGCGCCCGCAGGTGGATCGACGAGGGGGTGTGACCGGCAGGCGAGGCTCGGGCGGGACCCCCGTGAGTGGAGGGCCGAGCAGAGCCGGGAGTCCCCGAGGGGGTCCGCTAGTGGCGCCAGTCCTCCGGGACCATCGCCAGATTGGCCTCCACTTCGAGGTCCCGAAGCTGTCGCTCCAGCCGCTCGATCTCCTGGCGGTGCCGGTTGATGGCCTGGCGGATCCGGTAGTCGAGAGGCGCCTCGGATGCGCCCGCGGATCCCCCCGGCATCGGGGGAGCGACCTGCCAGGCGTCCGCGGTTCCGGCGACGCGGTCGAGATCTCCCTCGGCGACCGCGAGCGCCTCCCGCTCGGCCGTGAGGGCAGCCCGGAGCTTCTGGAAGCGGCTGCGCCACTCGCCCTCGGTCAGGCGCCCGCGCTTCTGGACCGAGTAATCGAGGTCGGGCGGCAGCTTGAGAAGCTGGTCTAGCTCAACCCGAGGGGACTCTCCACCGGAGATCTCCGGGCTCCTCGGATCCGGGCCCGCTGAGGAGGCGGGCGCTGCCGCAAGAAGAAGCAGCAGCGCCAGCGCCAGGCGGCGGGTCAATCTCTCCTCCCTTCCCCCACCGTCTCGTCGGAATGGGGTCTCCCGCGGAGAATAGCCGAACGCGCTTCGGGCCCGGCGGGAGAGAATCGCAGTCAAGAGCCCACGCGAAAAGCCGATACGGACTCCGAGGTCCCCGGTCCTCGCACCGCGGTCCGTCCGACTGGAGGCAATCGGCCGATGGAACGCGAGAAGCTCAATCGCCTGCTCCGTCTCGGCATCGAGAAGGGGGCGTCGGACATCCATTTCCAGGTGGGGAACCTGCCCCTCTACCGCTTCAACGGGAACCTGGTCGAGCTTCGCTACAAGGTGCTCACTCCGGAGGACACCGAAGTCATCGCGCGCATGCTCCTGGAAGGCGATCCGCGCGGGGAGGAGATGGGATTCAACGAGCTCGACCTCGCCTTCGAGCTTCCCGGAGAGGGGCGGTTTCGCGTCAACATCGCCCGCCAGCGGCGCTTCTTCAACATCGTGCTGCGGGTGATCCCCCTCCAGATCAAGAGCTTCGAAGAGCTGAATCTCCCGGCGGCGCTCCAGGACATCTCCAATCTTCGCCGCGGCTACGTCTTGGTGACCGGCGCGACGGGCATGGGCAAGTCGACGACCCTGGCCGCGCTGATCAACGAGGTCAACAAGAACCGGAAGGCGAAGATCATCACCATCGAGGATCCGATCGAGTTCGTCTTCACCCACGATAAGTGCATCATCACCCAGCGAGAGATCGGAACCGACACCGCGTCCTTCCCGGACGCGCTCCGGGCGGCTCTGCGGCAGGATCCCGACGTGATCATGGTCGGCGAGATGCGCGACCTCGCGACCGTCGACACCTCGCTCAAGGCGGCGGAGACCGGCCACCTGGTCTTCTCCACGATCCACACCTGCGACGTAGCATCGACCATCAACCGGCTCGTGTCGTTCTTCCCCACCGAGGAGCAGCTGAACGTCCGCGCCCGTCTGGCGGACAACGTCCGGGCGATCGTTTCGCTCCGCCTGCTGGTCAACAAGAAGGAGACCGGTCGCGTTCCCGCTGTGGAGGTCCTGCGCAACACGCGCTCGATCCAGGAATGCATCCGCGATCCCGCCAAGACGCCCGAGCTGACCGACTTCATCGCCCGAGGGCGGCCCGAGAAGATGCAGACCTTCGACCAGCATCTCCTGGACCTTCTCAAGGCGAACAAGATCTCTGTCGACACCGCCCTCTCGGCAGCTTCGAATCCGGCCGACTTCCAGACCAAGCTGTCGCTCGAGGGACACTCGCCGGACGAAGAGAGCAACGGAGGCAAGTCGCTGGAGCCGTTCGAGATCGAATCGGACGGACGATTCTGATCCGGGAGGACCGGTGGGCGCAGGACAGTTCGAATCGGCGGAATCCACTGCGGCGAGCGAGCGCATCGAGACGCTCGCCGCCGCCTTGCGCGATGCCAGCCTGCGCGCAGCGGGGATGGCGGGTGGCGGACTCTCGCTGATCTTCGTCAGCGCCTCCGGCCATCCCGAGGAGCCGCCCCGGCTTCGGGCCGCCGCGGGCTTCACCTCCGCGGAGGCCGCGCGGATCGGCGCCGTCGCCGTGGAGGCCATGGTCCGCGAGGCGATCGAGACCGGGCAGGTGCAGCGCGGGAAGGCGGAGGTCTCTCTGGGAGACCGCGGCGACGGCGGCCTCTGGGTCGCCCCGATCGCCTTCGAGGAGCGGATCCACGGCGCGCTGGCCGTGGCGTTCCCGGCGGAGATCACCGAAGCCGCCATCGAGAAGCTGCTCGCGCTCGTCCAATTGATCGGGCTCCGCCTCGACCACCGCACGCTCGTCTCCAGGATGGAAGGGTTCGAGTCCCGGGCTCAGGAGAAGCATCGCGCCGAGGAGGAGAAGAGCGACGAGATCCTCAAGCTCTCCGAGGCGCTCTTCGCCCAGGACATCGAGCTGCTGCGCAGCAGCGAGAAGCTCGGGAAGGTCGAGAAGCTGAAGCACGACTTCATCGAGAAGATGTCCCGCGAGCTCCGCACGCCTCTCAACGGAATCATCGAGTCGATCATCTCGGTGCTGGCGGGCGAGAACGAGACTCTCTCCGAATCGGCAAAGGAGAACCTTCGCCACGCCCTCGACGACGGCACCGCCTTCCTTCGAACCTTGCAGAACATCCTCGACCTCTGGCGGATCAAGCAGGGCGAACTCCCGATCGAGAGCCAGGAGGTCAACTTCCGCGAGGTGGTGGAGGAGGCGATCTTCAGCGTTCAGGACACGCTGGGGGAGAAGCCGGTCTCGATCGAGAAGAGGATCACGGAGCCACTACCCAAGATCCGGGCCGACCTGGCCAAGCTGAACCAGATCCTCTTCCTGCTGCTCGACAACGCGGCCAAGTTCACGCCCGCGGGAACCATCGAGATCGGTGTGGAGGTCCGGGACGATCGCTTGAGCTGCGAGATCCGCGACACCGGGATCGGCATCTGCTCGGACGATCAGCAATTCATCTTCGACGAGTTCTACCAGGTTGACGCGCTGTCATCGAACAAGTACCGCGGCGCGGGCCTGGGGCTCGCGCTGGTGCGCGAGCTCCTGAACCTGCTGGACGGCGAGATGTCCCTCGCGAGCGAGGTGGGGCGCGGGACCACGGTGACCTTCCAGGTCCCGGTCGAGAGCGTCGGCTGAAGAGTCCCCCTGGGGCGCGCCCCGTTTCCCGGGCGCGGCGCCGCGGCTCGCGCGGCGGCTACTCCTCCACCTCGGACGGGCCCTCACCGCCTTCGTCGGGGTGGATGTAGCCCGCGGCGATCTCACGCAGAGCCGTGACGACTTCCTTGTTGTCCTCGGTCTCGACGAGGGCCCGGGCACCCTTCTTGAGCTGCTTCGTCCGGATTGCGGCCATCTGGACCAGATGGAAGCGGTTCGGGACCTTGCGGGTGCAGTCCTCGATCGTGATGCGCGCCATCAAATCCTCTTCGTTGGGGGATGCGGAGAGCCTAGGCCAGCCCCAGAGAGAAGGAAACCCCGGCCGGCGGAGCGCCGGCCGGGGTCCGAAGACCTAGGCTTTGTTGGAGTCAGATCCTCACGCGGAGGCCTTCTTCCTCCGCCTTGCCTTCTTCCGTGCGCCCTTCTTGCGAGCGCCAGCCTTCTTGCGGGTGGCCTTCTTGCGCGTGGCCTTCTTGCGAGTGGCCTTCTTGCGCGTGGCCTTCTTGCGAGTTGCCTTCTTGCGAGCTGCCATTCTCGGGACACCCCCCTATTGGTGGCTCGTGCCCTGATCGGATCCCAGATGCACCGACTTGAAGGCTATCTGCCTCCGAATCGCCGCAATTCGCGGAAGTAGAGCCACAGTTGCGAATGAAGCTAACAGTGTCTTTTTACCTCCGTCAAGAGAGAAGTGCAAGAAAAACAAGATCATGAAGCACCAAGCTGCGGGCGACTCACCAGTTCCCGCCCGAAGCGCGAATCCGAACCGTCGGGGAGCCGACGCGATCACTGGTGCGAGGCGCAGCGGTCAGCCGTCGGCGAGCACGCCAGACGGGAGCCGCCATCTCGCGAGCAGGCCCGTTCGCAAACGGCGGCCCGAGAGCCGCGGATCGCGAGATGCGGAGGGGGGCGAACCCATCAGGGGTCCGAGGCGGTCTCGAAATACCGGCTAGTGCTTGCGCTTGTGCCGCGCGCGCTTGAGCAGCTTCTTCTTCTTGTGCTTGCGCATCTTCTTGCGGCGCTTCTTGATCACGCTGCCCACGGAGGCCCCTCTGCCCGCTCACTGGGGATGGATCGAGCGGCCGGATCAATACTGTCTCACCGCTCTCCCGTCAAGCGCGATGCGCGAGCGCGCTCCGATGGCCTAGACGGAGCCTTCGGCGGTGCGGGCCAACTGATGCTCGTCCCACCAGATCCGGCAGCGCCCCAGCCAGCGATTCATCGGATGTCGGCGCGGCAGGAAGCCCAGGATCGGAGACTGTCTCATCCCCAGCTGGTGCAGGTCATCCAGCATCGGCGAATTTCCGGGATCGATCATCAGCCCTCGCCGCAGGTAGCGGATCGCCTCTGCCTTGAACCCGAAGGCCAGGTGAACCCTTGCGAGATTGTGATAGAGCTCGGGATTGAAGAACTCCTCCTTGGCTGCCGAACGGCAGAGCTCCAGGGCGCGGTCGAATCGCCGCTCGACGAGGGCCAGGCCAAGACCGTAGTGGGAGCGGTAGCGGGGATTTGCGGGATCGAGATTGCTCGAGATGCGAAAATGTTCGAAGGCCTGGCGCTCCTCCCCAGCCTTCAGCAACTCCTTGCCCCGCCGGTAGTGCTCTTCCGCAGTGAATGACACTTGCATGCCGAACGTCGCCTCCCCGGAAGCCATTCCGTGACAAGACTCACCATGTCTCTCCCGATGCAAGGCAAACCTCGTGCCGACTCGCACGACCGGCAACAGATCGGCCAAGCTCTCGACATCAGGCCGTACGGAGGAGGCCGCTCGATCTGTGGCAAAGTCCCTACAAGAACGAATCGGTAACTCGCGTTACGGGATCGTAACCAGGCGAGCGGGAGGGCGGATGGAGAGTGGGCGCCCCCCTCGATTCAGGCGAGAGGCACGAGGAGCGGCGCTGGCGCAGAGACGGAAGCTCGTCTCGTCCCGCGTCAACTCGACGCCTATCGCACTCGCAATACTCGACCGACGCTGGGTGGGGGAGCGCTAGTACTCGATGATCTCGAGGATGTAGCGCTTCTTCTCCTTGCCGCTGGCGGCCGCCATGATGGTGCGGATCGCCGACGCGTGGGCCCCTCCCTTTCCGATCACCTTGCCGAGGTCTTCCTTCGCAACCCGGAGCTCGAGCACGTGCGCGTGGTCCCCGATGACCTCCTTGATCTGGACCTCCTCCGGTTTGTCCACCAGCGCATGAACGATGGCCTCGATGAGCGGCTTCATGTGCCCCTCCCAACTCCCCGGATCGGTTTGCTCACGTCCACCTCTGGCGCACGCCGCCCGGGGCATCCAACACAACCCCTACCAATCAGCTCACACATCAGAGTCTACGCTCCTTCAGGGTTTCCTGGTTAAGAAAGCGCAGGTTTTTCTGACCGCCCGCGATCCGAGGATGAACCGAGCAGCCCCCCCCCGGGCGGATGCAGCCCGCCTGCATCGCCGGCCGTAGCCGGTTTCCCCCGCGGGCACTTTCCCGCGGGGGATCCAATCCGGAAAGGCAGGTCAGCGACCAGTGGGACGCAGCTTCAGGAGACGCGCAGGCTGGTGATCTCCCAGGGCCGCAGGGATAGCGTCACGCGCGTCCCCTCGGCTCGGACGGTTGGGCTGTCCGCCCTCTCCTCGCTCAGGTCGACCGGCTCGATGGCGCGGGCACCGGGCCCATTCCAGCGGAGCTCGACCGTGCGCGGCTGCGCCGAGGCGTTGTAGAGCCGCAGCACCGCGCGGCGATCCGGACGCGGCTCGATCGCGGAGACCACCACCGCCGGGTCGTCGATCTCGACCAGCCGCGCGCCATCGGCCAGCGGCGCATCGGCGGGCCCTGCTCCGATCCACCCGCGCGCGGGGTAGGCGAATCGGTGGGCCTCCGCGACGCGGTCGAGCGAATCGATCGGGTGAAGGCGGATGGAGATCTCCGCGTGATGGGGGCCGGGGACCTGGGCGCCCGCGGTCTCGAGGCCCGGCCCGGCGTCGCCGGGTCGAAGCCGCAGATCTCCCCGCGACAGCCACCCGACCGCCCGAAGCAAGGTGACGGCCAGAGACGAGGTGCCGTCGGCTTCGGGCACCGCGTCCACCTCCGGCGAGCCCCGGCTCGCCACCGTGAGCGCTCTCGCTCCGTCGTCGAGAGTGGCGAAGCTTCTCTGGGGCGTGGCACCGACGGGGAACTCCGAGGGGCTTGCGCTTCCGAAGGCGTCCCGCGGCGGATCGATCGGCCTCTCGGCAATCTCGAAGGCCGACTCCACCTCGAAGCGACGGGCCAGGAAGGGAGCGCGAACGTGGAGGCGAAGCCGATGATCCCTCGCAGCGTTGTCGACGCCGACTTCCACGTCGACCCGGTCGAGCCCGGAGACGAGGCGGATGCGAAGCGTCACGGGGAGCACCACCGACGACTCGCTGCGCGCGTCGCGACCTGGTGCGAGCTGGGCCGGCACCCGGTACCTGCCCGCGATGACGGCGCTGACCTCGCTATCGCTCTCGGATCCAAGAGAGACCCGAACCCGATCCGGCCGCTCGACGGGCACCGCTGCGGGCACCGGATCGAAGTTGTACTCGTCGCCTCGATCCCCCTCCGACACCACCCGCAGGGCATCCTCGATCCGCACTCCCAGGATCCGGTGGGTGAGCGTCACCCGGCCGTCGGGGGCGACCTCCACCGACCAGATCTCGCTCGCGATTCGCACCCCGCCGTCCGCTCGAGTCTCCCTCTCCAGATCGCCCCGATCCCCGCGCCGGCGCGCTCTTCCGGGCGCCAGCCGGTAGGCGCGCAACCCGTGTCCGGGCAGGTCGTCGACGAACTTCAGCTCGACCCGGGGAATCACCTGGCCCCGCACCCGAACCTCCTGGATGCGACCGTCCGCGAGCCGGGAAAGGATCGCCCGGATCACCGGCTCCGCGCCGAATCCCGAAGGGCTCCTGGCGAGCCGGAAGTCGAGGGTGAGCTGCGCGCCCTTCTCGCTCACCCGGACCTCCCGCAGGTAGGCGCCGGCAAACTCTCCAGCGAGTCCGTGCAGGACCCTTGCGACAACGCGAGGAGGGAGCGTCCAGTCGTAGGTCTGGAAGCCCGGCTCGACGAGCTCCGCCCGGGCGGGAATTCGCCGGCCCCCGGCGTCGCGAAGATGAAGGGCCTTGACCCTTCCCCTCGAGACCGGGAGGTCTGCCTCGATGATCGCCTCCACCTCGGTCCGACCGGCGCCATGGGGATTCCAGACCACCAGGCTCTCCCCGGCGCCACGCCCGAACCCCTGTTGCGGGACTGCCACCGCGCGGGCCCAGTCCGACGCCACGCGTTCCAGATGGGCGCCCGCGAGGTCGGCCACGCGCTGAAAGCGGCTCTCCATCTGCTCGTGGACGGGGTCGATGGAGCAGCCGCAGATGGAATCGTGGGGGTGATTCTCGAGTGCGATCCGCCAGGCGAGATCGATCACCTCCACGTCGGGGTCTCCACCGAGGGCGGAGAGCCAGGTGGCCAGCGGCTCCAGGTAGCGGGTCAGCAGCCGGTCGTTCTCGAAGTCCCGCTGCTTCTGGGAGAGACGGGCCGAGGCGCATCCCGGCAGGAGCTTCGAGCGAAGGCCCGAGCGGAGCTCTCCCCGGTGAACGGGGAGCTCGGATGAGGATTCCCGCTTCGCCCTCGCGACGAAGCCGGGAAGCGTCCCGATCTCCGCGGTCCAGCCGGGAAGCGACCGGACCGCCTGCTCGAGCGCGGCGGGAAGGCCCGCCTGGGGGAACTGGTGGTCGCTCCCGTTCATCAGCAGCAGGGTGGGGATTCGCGAGCGGCTCTCGAGGAGGGACACGATCTCCCGAAGCCGCCCGGCCAGCGCCTCGGGTTCGAGGGGCAGCATCACGGCGTTGCCGTAGCCGAAGCAGAGATAGACGGTGAAGAGGGAGGTTCCGTCCGGCGCCTCCCACCGGAAGGTGGTCTCATCCACGTCCGCACCGACGCCGCGCCACAGCACCGCGGCCTCGAGTCCGAAGCCGGCGAAGATCTGGGGAAGCTGCCCGATGTGGCCGAACTGATCCGGGACGTAGCCCAGGTTCATCGTGGCGCCGAGATCGCGGGCCTTGCGCAGCCCGAGACGCAGGTTGCGGATCAGGGCCTCTCCCGAGACCAGCCACTCGTCGGGCAGCACGTACCAGGGACCGACCAGAAGCCGGCCCTCCCGGACCAGCCGCGCGATGCGCTCTCGCGCTCCCGGGCGCGCCTCGAGGTAGTCGTCGACGAGGATCGACTGCCCGTCGAGGGTGAAATGACCAAACCCCGGATCCTCCTCGAGCATGTCGAGGAGCCCGTCGAGCAGGCCGAGGAGCCGGTAGCGAAACTGCTCCTGGGTCCGGTACCACTCGCGATCCCAGTGGGTGTGCGGAACCAGAATCAGATGATGAGCGCTCACCGTGGAACCCCCCTCCCCATGCGACCACTGCCGCCCTTCGCGGCCTCGAGAATACCCTTCAGGCAGAGCGGCGCGGAACCGATGCGGAATCAGCACTAGAGAAATTCCACGATCTGGGGTAGAAAGCAGCCCGGAATCGATGGACCACGATACCGGCGACCCGCGGCCCGAGCCGCAACCTAGTCTGGCCAAAGAGCTTTCCCCCGCCTAGAGGTGCGCGGAGGCCTCCCCGGGGCGGGGATCGAGGCCTCTGCCATGCCGAACGCGCAGGAGACCGCCCGGATCCTCCGAAAGCTGCTCGCGAGCGGCATGAACGCCCGTGCCCAGCGGCTCTTGGGCCGGATGCGCCCCGCCGATCGCGGACCGGTGCTCTCGGCGCTCACACCTCCCGAGATCCGGACCGTGATCGACCTGCTGTTCCAGCAGCATCGCGCGGCCAGCACGCTCCGGGAGCTTCCGTCGGAGCTCCTGCCCCAGATCTTCGACGCACTCGGCGACGAGCGGCTCGCCGGGGTGATCGCGCGACTCGAGCACGACGACAGGGTCGAGTTCGTGGAGTGGTTGGACGAGGAGCGGCGGGACCACGTGGTGGCCCTCCTCCCGGAAGCCCAGCGCGCCGAATTGCGGATGGCCGAGCGCTACCCCCCCTCGAGCGCCGGCCGCGCCATGATCACCCGCTTCCTCGCCCTCGACCAGAGCGCGACCGCGCAGGAGGCGATCGAGGCGATCCGCAGGGCCGGCGACGACGCCGAAGCGATCCTGTATCTCTACGTCGTCGACGAGAAAGGGCGCCTTCGCGGGGTCCTCCCCCTCCGCCGACTGGTGGCGGCGAGCCCGGACCGGCGCTGCGGCGAGCTGATGGTCGAGGATCCGATCTCCGTGCGTCCCGAGGCGGACCAGGAGGCGGTGGCCCAGATCGTCGCTCGCAACAACCTGCTCGCGGTTCCCGTGGTGGACGAGGAGGATCGCATCCTCGGAGTGATCACCGTCGATGACGTCATCGACGTCATCACCGAGGAAGCCACCGAGGACATCTACCGCCTCGCCGGTCTCTCCGAAGAGGACCGGGTCTTCAGTCCGGCACATCACGCGATCCGCAAGCGGCTGCCCTGGATGCTGCTCAACCTGGGCGCGACCTTCCTGCTGGCCTGGGTGATCGGGCTCTTCGAGCGCACCCTCGAGCAGATCGTCGTCCTCGCCTTCTTCATGCCGGTGGTGGCGGGGATGGGCGGCAACGGCGGCATCCAGGCCCTGACGGTGATCACCCGCGCGATCGCGCTCGGCGAGCTCGAGTTCAGCAGCGGCTTGCGCGCGGTCGGCAAGGAGGTGAGCGTGGCCATCGCGATCGGCATCGTGGTGGGAGTCGTGGCCGGCACGCTCGCCTACCTCTGGCAGGGAAACCCCTACCTGGGCCTAGTCCTCTTCGCCACCATGATCATCACCATGGCGATCGCCGGGGTCATGGGCGCCGCGGTGCCCCTGCTGCTGAAGGCGCTGGGACAGGATCCCGCGGTCGGCTCCGGCGTCTTCGTCACCACGCTCACCGATCTCTCCGGGTACTTCGCGTTTCTCCAGATCGCCACGCTGCTTCTCGACCGACTCGCCTGAGGAGACCCCATGACTCTGCGAACTCCGATCTGCGAACGGTTCGGGATCGAGGTCCCGATCTTCCTGGCGGGGATGGGCGGCGTGGCCTACGCGAAGGTCTGCGCGGCGGTCTCCGAAGCCGGCGGCTTCGGAACCCTGGGCATGGCGGCCGAAACGCCCGAGGGCATTCGCAGGGAGATGCAGGAGGTGCGGCGCCTGACGGACAAGCCCTTCGGCGTGGATCTCCTCGCCGCGCTCCCCGAGCAGATGATCTCCGCCATCGACGTGATCATCGAGGAGGGGGCCTCCGCCTTCATCGCGGGGCTCGGGGTCCCCGAGGCGGTGATCGAGAAATGCCACCAGGGCGGGGTCCAGGTGATGAGCATGTGCGGCAAGGTCCGCCACGCCGTCGCCGCCGAGCGCGCCGGCTGCGACGTGGTGGTGGCTCAGGGAACCGAGGCGGGAGGCCACACCGGCCAGATCGCCGGAATGGCGCTGATCCCCCAGATCGTCGACGCGGTGAGCCTTCCCGTGCTCGGAGCGGGATCGATCGTGGACGGGCGCGGCCTGGCAGCGGCCCTCGCTCTCGGCGCACAGGGCGTCTGGATGGGAACCCGCTTCGTCGCCTCCCACGAGGCCCGCGCCGCCCAGGAATACAAGAAGCGGATCGCCGAGATTCGCGCGGAGGACACCATCGTCACCCGCTGCTACTCGGGAAAGCCGATGCGCGTGATCCGCAACGCCTACGTCGAGGAGTGGGAGACCCGTCCCGAGGAGATCCGACCATTCCCCGACCAGCTCGGCGTGTCGGTGAACGCCGGCGTGTTCTCCGCCGTCTTCCCCGACACCGGCGAGGTGGATTCGGGGCGCTCCGCCATGCCCTGCGGACAGGGCGCCGGCGCCATCACCGACGAGCTCTCCTGCGCGGCCATCATCGAGCGGGTGATGCGCGAGGCCGAGGAGACCATCGAGCGGCTCGCGAGGCTCCGCGGCTGAGGCGGAGCGTGGAGGCATCGCTCTTGCCCTATCTCGGGCGGAGCTCGTCGTCCGCGCCGCGAGCCGTCGGATAAGCAGCATCTCAGGATTCCCGCGGGGATCTCAGCAACGTGGCTGGTTTGCCCCCGATCGCCGCCGACACACGCGAGGCTTTGCAGCGCCCCCGGCCGCGAGGCAAGGAACGCGCGTTCGACGTCCGCGTTCGGGGAGCGACCCGCCGAGCTGCGGGACTCTTGCTCATGGTGGCTCCTTCGTGGTTGGTACCCCGTCCGTACCACACGGACGGTGAAGGAGCCGCCACCTTCATCCCCTCAGATCAACAGGTTCCGGGATATCCCCCTGCGGATCCCCCCGGCTCGGGTACCACAGGATCCGGTTCTGCGAACCGCGCCTACCGCGTCCCCGAAGGGAGACCAAGACAGCGCACACTACGAAGAAATACGACAACCGATACGACAGCGAGCGCGACCGGTGAAAACCCGGGAATCGCACAAAAAGCGACTGCCCAGAGATCCGCTCGGAGTCCTCGTGGTACTCGGTGAGCCGTGTCGCGCCGCCCTCGCGAACGCTCTTCCACTCGCGGCCGAGACCGTCGATCCACACCTTGCGCCAAAGGCCGTCCGAGGTGTGATCCGGCCGGTGGATGAGCACATACTGCTCGGTGGGATCCCCCTCGTACCAGTACTCGAACTGGTGGACCTTGCCGTCGTCCTCGATCTTCCTGAGAAGACGACCGAAGACGTCATACTGGGACTCCGTGTGGGCGTCGTTCGCATCGATCTCCTCCTCGACCAGGCCGAGGCGGTAATCCCGCTGCTGCTCCACACAGTGATTCAGGTGATTGCACGTGAGCCTCGCATCGACCGGCGGAAGTGGAGCACGCGCATCGGCGCCCCCCTCTCGGCAACAAATCACCCGCCGAACCGCGAGAGTAGGTCACCACAGGAACGAAGTATCTCCGTCCTCACCTCCTTCAGGTACTCATCTGCTTCGCCGTCCAGTCTTCCTAAGAAATCATGTGCGTAGTCTCTTCTCACATCGCCCCGAGGGAAGCGATCTGTTTCAGATGCAAACCCGCGGAAGGGGATGATCGCCGGATCGTCCTCTACATCGAGGAGCGAGCCCAGCGATGCGATCCGACGGCAACCCTCGATGAGATCGCATCGACCCGCAAGCATGAGACGGGCGACTTCCAGCATCTCACTCTTCTTCTTTCTGGCGTAGTCATCCATCCGCATGGCTCACTCCGCGAAGATCGTCTTGAAATCGACACGCTCGCCAGTTCTAAGGTTCTCGACCCAATGTGCCTGGAACCTCGTCCCGTCCCGTGCGGTGTATGTCGAGCTGCTCTTCTTGACCCAATCGGCGGCGTTGCCTCCATACCTCCGAGCGATCGCCTCGGCATCGCGGAAGATCGTCTTCGAGCCCTGGCCTGCGATGACACTTGCGGCCTCTCCAACCTGCTGCTCGCTCGCGAGAGCCTTCCCAAGTCTGTTTGCGTTGGCTGTGCTCCGCGAGAGATCATCTACTCCCCTTGCGGCAAGGGTGCGCTGTGACCGTGCTCACAAGCTGCGGTCATATGCGCCGAAACCTCCGAACGACGCGAAATCCTCCTCTCGAGAACTCCCCGCTCTTCAACCAGAATCCTTCAACGCGTTCGCCAATCTCCGGAGAGGGGAGCAAGGCAGCGCCCGGGTTCAGTGCGAGCCAGCGCCTAACTACCTCGTCGGCAAGCTCCAGCGTTTCGGCATGGACAACGATCGTTTCGCCTTCTGCGTCTTCGTCTAGCGACCATCGTCCCGCAGGTTCGCGGGTCTCGCCATCCTCCGCAAACCAGCGACGACATTCATTGCGCCCTGCGTCGGTGAGCGCAAACCAGAGGCCAACCTCATCGCAAGAGAAGTCCACTTCAGCTGAAGCAAGCAAGGCCTCGTAGGATCGAACCGCCCGCTCGCGATCCGTCCTCGATGGTCTCTGCAGCGTGCCACTCCCGGTCGCCTTGAGGATCTCTAGCCATCTCTTCTCCTCCGCGCCGGCGAGTGATTGCATGAGGTGAGATGGACGTCCGACATAGCCGCAGTTGGTGGCGAGCGCCCCGTAGAGCGCAAGAAACGAGGAGGGGCCATCCATAAGAAGATCCAGGATGAGGTGCTGCAAGTCCTGGCGCCCGGGCACGTTAGTCCACCCCGAACTTTGAGAAGTCGCGTATCCTCTCATGGAGGATCCGCCCATCCTTGACATTGCTATGTCGATAGAGGCGCTGCGCGGTTTCGACGTTGTCGTAGACCTCCTCGATACTCGTGGAACCTCGGAGGACCTTCGACTGCGACGTGCTCCCTTCTGCGTGCGCCGTTACCCGTCGCCAGGCGCCTTCACCGGTTTCGAGCTGTTTCTTCAAGGTCTGGATGGATCTGCCGAGTGCCGTGGAAGCCTCACGGGCACCTTCCTGAGCGGCTCCCCTTGCGCCAACCCCCTCTTCAATTGCGACACCGCTCGCGCCACGAGCGGCCCGCGACGCCGCCAATATACCGCTCGTCGTTCCACCGATCGAGAAACCGGCTTCCACCCCAGCAGCCGCTGAGGGTGAGAGGCCCGCCGCCTCGAGCCCTCGCCCGGTCAGGGTCTGGTGAAACTCACCGGTCAGGGCAGTCTGAAGGCTTGCCGCGGCAACATCTGATCCGTGAAGGAAGATCGCACCGCCAGCGGCGATTCCAGGTACGGCTCCCAAACCCGTGGCAGAGCCACCGACGGCAATCGCGGCACCGGCCCCGGCCTCAATGGACCCACCGACGACTCCCACCGCCCCCAGCAGCCTCGTGCCCACGTTGTCCACCGGACCAATGTCGAAGCTCCCCGTCGGATCCACCCGATTGAACGGATTGTTCCGCACGAAGCTGTAGCGGTTCCAGCTCTGCGGATCCCCCGGCTCGGGAACCACGGGATCCGGCTGCACGAACCGCGACACCACCGGGTCGTAGTAGCGGGCCCCCATGTAGATCAGGCCCGATTCCCCGTCCTGCCAGTGGGCCCCGTAGCCCCGCGTCCCCGGGTCCGCCCCCGTCGAGCCCACCTGCTCGCCGAAGGCCGCGAACTCCTTCGTCGCAATCCTCGCCCCCGCCCCATCCGAGAGCGCCCGCAATGAATCCACATGGTCCTGGTGAACCCAGGTCGCCACCCCATCCACCCGGCGCGCCACCAGGAAGCCCCCGGCGTAGTAGTACTTGGTGGTGGTCTCCTCCTCCCCCTCGCGCTCCACCTCGACCAGGTTGCCGAAGTAGCGGGTCGTCTTCGTACCGAGCGTCTTCTTGACCCGTTGCCCCTCCGGGTCGTAGGCGTAGACCGTGGTCTGGCCGTTCGCGCTCGCCGAGCTGAGCCGGTCCTCGGCATCCCAGGTGAGCAGCCGCTTGATCTCGACGCAGCCCTCGCTCCGCTCGGTCACCGAGACCAAATCTACCGCGATCTCGCGCTTCAGCCCTGAACCACAAGCTCGCCGATCCCCATCGAATACCGTGACGCGATCGCCATCGAGCTACGTGATCACGCTCATTTCGTGCTGTCCGCTGACCCTCGAATCTCCCGCTGCACTCGAAGAGCCTCCGCAAGCACCAGGACCAGATGGAGCGGCCCTCCGACCTCCAGTGCCCCATCTGCCTGCCCTTCACCAACAGCGTCGGCGAAACCACGGCCCTGCTCGCCATGGAGATGGACAAGCAGGGCCTCCACGTCGACGTGGCGAGGCTGTAGTCGCCGCTCTGCAGGTGACTTGTCAGTGCCCGGTGGGATCGGTGGCCGGTGCCCGCTGCCGATACCTGCACACAAGCCTGACGCCGTTCGAGACGACGGTCCTGTCTCGCATCTCGAACTCGTGCAGCGCCTCGATTGCCTTGCTCTCTTCGACGAGTTCGATACTCGGGTTCGACGAGAGCCACCCGCGAAGCGCCTCCTCGGCAGCCTTCACGCTCTCGGCTTGAATCGAGATCGTGCGCGAGTGAGCAACGTCGTCGAGGACCCAATTCCTTCTACGCTCTCCTTCCCCCTCCTTCGACCAGCTCTCCCACTCTCTCCGACCCTTATGCTCAACCTCGTACCAGAGGCCAATCTCATCCAGCGAAAGGTTCTCCCCACCTGCGCCCGGCAGCCAAGCTCGGTACTCCCTTCGCGCGTTTGCGCGATCTTCCTCGGTCGGATCACGGAAGGTCCCCCGCTCTGTCATCTTTCGAGCCCGGACCCACCCCTCTCTCTCCATCACCGAGAGCGCATCCAAGGCCCCGTCAACGCTGAGTCCGGGTCCGTAGTCGTAGTGCCGAAGCAACGCCCCGAAGAGCGCGGCAAACGACGAGGGCCCGTCGATCAATAGATCGAGAACGTGATGGTGAAGCAGCTGTGAAGACACCGCCACCGGCTACTCCAAACCGAACTTCGCGTATGGCCTGAAGGTCTCGTGTAGAACTTCCTCGCCACGAACAACCGTGTGGTGCACGATCCTCTCGCCACTTTGCGGATTGACGAAGACCTCCTCGATGCTCGTCCCTCCACGGTATGCCTTCGCCGTCGCTTCTTCAGCGTGCGCCGAAGCTTGTTGCCAGGGTCCGCGCCCCGTACCGAGCGTTTCCTTCAAGCTCTGCACGGAGCGCCCGAATGTCGTGCTGGCTTCACGTGCGCCTGCTTGCGCTGCGCCCCTTGCAGCAACCCCCTCTCCAATTGCGACGCCGCTCGCGCCACGCGCGGCCCGCGACGCCGCGAGTATACCGCTCGTCGTCCCACCGATCGAGAAACCGGCTTCGGCTCCAGCGGCTGCCTCCGGCGGCAAGCCCGCCGCTTCGGCCGCCGCCTCCAGCCCCCGTCCGGTCAGGGTCTGGTGAAACTCACCGGTCAGGGCAGTCTGAAGGCTTGCCGCGGCAACATCTGATCCGTGAAGGAAGATCGCACCGCCAGCGGCGATTCCAGGTACGGCTCCCAAACCCGTGGCAGAGCCACCGACGGCAATCGCGGCACCGGCCCCGGCCTCAATGGACCCACCGACGACTCCCACCGCCCCCAGCAGCCTCGTGCCCACGTTGTCCACCGGACCAATGTCGAAGCTCCCCGTCGGATCCACCCGATTGAACGGATTGTTCCGCACGAAGCTGTAGCGGTTCCAGCTCTGCGGATCCCCCGGCTCGGGAACCACGGGATCCGGCTGCACGAACCGCGACACCACCGGGTCGTAGTAGCGGGCCCCCATGTAGATCAGGCCCGATTCCCCGTCCTGCCAGTGGGCCCCGTAGCCCCGCGTCCCCGGGTCCGCCCCCGTCGAGCCCACCTGCTCGCCGAAGGCCGCGAACTCCTTCGTCGCAATCCTCGCCCCCGCCCCATCCGAGAGCGCCCGCAATGAATCCACATGGTCCTGGTGAACCCAGGTCGCCACCCCATCCACCCGGCGCGCCACCAGGAAGCCCCCGGCGTAGTAGTACTTGGTGGTGGTCTCCTCCTCCCCCTCGCGCTCCACCTCGACCAGGTTGCCGAAGTAGCGGGTCGTCTTCGTACCGAGCGTCTTCTTGACCCGTTGCCCCTCCGGGTCGTAGGCGTAGACCGTGGTCTGGCCGTTCGCGCTCGCCGAGCTGAGCCGGTCCTCGGCATCCCAGGTGAGCAGCCGCTTGATCTCGACGCAGCCCTCGCTCCGCTCGGTCACCGAGACCAGGTTCCCGTTGGCGTCGTAGGCGTAGCTGTCCGCCCCCGCCTTGGTCACCGCATGCGGAAGCTTCGCATCGAGGTACTGATAGGGCTGACCGAGGGGCGCCACCTGGTCGTTCACGGTCACGTTGCCGATGGCGTCGTACCGCAGCGTCTGGTCGTGCGTCTCGCCCTGCGCTTCCTCAACGCTCGTCAGCCGGTAGAGGTCGTCGTAGCCCAGCGTGAGCGTCCCGTGCATGCTCGAGCTGATACTCGTGATCTGAGAGGCGTCGTTGTAGCTGTACCCCGCCTTGGCCCACGCAACCTGGACGTCGCGGATCTCTGTGCCGTCGCCGAGCGTGACCACGACCCTAGTCACGCCGTAGCTGTACTCCGGCATATCGGCGATTCGATCTTGGATCTCCGGCGGCAGAGCCCTCAAGAAGAGCTCGGGCAGTCCTCCGGTTCGACCGCACTGGCCCCCACGTACGATCCCCCGCTGGATCGGAGTTCCCGGAGGTGGCTCGAGAACGCGGTAGACCGTGGGAGGCTGGCCAGGGAGATCGCCCAGATCCTTCAGCTTCAGGGGGTTGTTTCCGATCTCGTTGAAGGTCGCCTCCGGGAACGTGTGGGTTCGAGCTC
>Ga0214473_10000989_pt1 | contig 38686 bp, 32 predicted proteins | sample RVTome_7_FD_203509 | JGI IMG/M metagenome (GOLD analysis project Ga0214473, IMG submission 203509) | Soil microbial communities from uranium-contaminated site in the Upper Colorado River Basin, Wyoming, United States - RVT98D197 | ecosystem: Environmental > Terrestrial > Soil > Contaminated >...
AATCCCGAAGTGATGAACCAGATCGAATCGGTGAACAAGGTCCTGTCGGACATCGGCTGCGGCGACAAGCCCATCCTGGAGGTCTTCAACAAGGTTGATGCCATCAAGGAGATCGGCCGGCTTGAGTTGTTGCAGACGCTTCACCCCGAGGCGGTGTCCATCTCGGCCAAGACGTGCCTGGGACTCGACGAGCTCTGCCGCAGCGTTACGCAACATTACCGGGGCCGGGAGCTTGTCCTGCGCGTCCACAGCAGCCAGGCCAACGGCAAGGTGCAGAGCTTCCTCCGAGCCCACGGCCAGATCCTCAGCGAGCAATACGTCGACAGCTCCGTCATCATCGACGTCAAAATGGGCCAAAAGCAACTGCCCGAGCTCGAACGCCTCCGCCCCGACCGGCTCGAAGTCCTCCAGGACTGAGGTACAGCCGGCCTCGTGCGGCGTTGCCGGCAGGAGACAAGCGGGCGGTGAATCTGGAATCAATGTATTAGACCAGATGAGGTTTTGAATTGTAGAGCATTGTACATAGTCCCTATTCAGGCGTTCGTCGCAAGACAGGTCACGTGACTCGGTGGCGTGATGGTCGGATGGTTCTTCGCTGGCCTACCTCTGCATCGCTGTCGGTTGAGAAACGGATGTATCGGATCATGGGGTATCGGCAGTTGTGGATGCTGTCCACCGTTCCCTCATGGTGGGCTTGGCCCACCTACGAACCTGAATTTCTCACCATCAGTCCCATAAAAGCCGGTTTTTCTCTTGACAGTTACCCCCCCCCTGTTAAATTGGGCAAGATACTGGTGTAGCAAGCAACACTGACGGCCCCCGCACCCTGTCGCGTATTGCTTGCCGCTGAGCCATGCGGGGCCGGACTTTTTTAGGAGTGAGGATCATGAGAAGAACGTTTGTATTAGCGGGGATCATTGTAGCATTGTGTGCCAGCAGTTCGGTTTACGCATCTTGGTCGTTTGACGTGTACGCACTCAACGACTCCATCATGACACCCCTCGACACGGGGCTATCGGTCAGTCCGGGCCAAACATGGATCATCGGTGCGGATCCTTTGGACATGTGGAGAGCCGGAGAAGATTTTGTGGGTGGGGTACGCGAGGGTAATGCCGACGGACTTGGGAATCCATACGGTGATGATTTTGGGTTCTACACGTACGGAGGTAGTTCCTTCCGTTTTGGCACCTTGGTTGGCCAGATCGACAACGGCAGCTTCTTCGAGGTCGGTACATCCTTTGATGAAGTGGTATCACAGACAGGGAATCTCAAGCTTCTGTACTGGGACTCATACTACTGGGACAATTCCGGCTATGTGACAGCCACGATAACTGTCGTGCCGGTTCCGGGTGCTTTGCTGTTGGCGGGTCTGGGCACCGCGACCTTAGGTTGGCTACGTAGACGCAGAACACTGTAATCTCCTACCAGTTAGGAGGAACGATTCTGGGTTTCTACAGTTAGAGAATCTCTTCGGAAAGATCTGTGTCGGAAAGGTCCGCACCGGAGAGATCCGCACTTATACACAGCAGACACTCTCAAGGTCAGACCTGGACCGTTTCTGCCCATCGAGAACGCCAACGCGTACAAACTCGTCGATATTTACGGCAAGGGCAAGACCGGCCCGTTTCCTGAGAACGCTCTCGTCCTATGCGATACCCACGTGCGCAAGCTTCCCAGCGGCAAGAAGGTGGGGATGCCAATCCTCTATTATCGTGCCGACCCCTCCGGCACGAAGCACGATCTCGACAATCCGGACGATCCGAAGAACATCTACGACTGCAGGGACAATCTCGCGCTCATCAATCTCGGCGTGCCGGGCGATTCCAACGCGGTCCACCCGCTCGCCGATCCCAGGCGGTTCTACCTGAACACGCGAAAGAGCGAGGTCAGCGGTGTATCTCGACCTTATCGGTCAGATTCCTATATTCTGATCAGCGCCGGCCGTGATGGCCGGTACGGTACAGCGGACGATCTCTGCAACTTCGACTGGCAGTACCGCGAATAGGGTCCCTCCACTGGCGAGGCCCCGGCCTTGTTGATGCCACTTGGCGACGCAGAAGTCACTAGGTGGTATTGCCACCTAGTGTCATCGCAGTCTGATGGCAGTCGTCATCGGCTCTGCCGCTTTCCGTCGCGTGATTGCGATTACGCATGAGCCTTTCGTGGCACGTCATCTGATTCTGGGTGGCAGCGACAAGCGCAGCGCTTTTCCTGAGCTTGCCGAAGGATTGCCGATGGTTTGGTCCATGCGTCGTCGGCAAAGCCTTCGGCCCTGCCGATGCCACCCGGCAATGCAGAAGTCACTAGGTGGTATTACCACCTAGCACGACATCTCTAAGGGCGAAACGCATTGAGTGTGTGCCGTGTGGAAGTCACTAGGTGGTATTGCCACCTAGCGGGACCGCCGCCTGGCAGTAATAGTCGTCGGCCTCTGCCGATTTGTGCATCGGAAGATGGATTTTGACGCGCCCTATCTCACCGGTGCGCCGGGAAATGATAAAAGCGAGCGGCTCTATTCGCCGCTCGCTTTCTGGTTATCACCACCCTATCGCGAAGCTTCAATTCTGGGAGATCATATCGGCTCCGTGTCGGGCCCGGATTAGCGGCGCATGTAGATTATTTCGAGGAAGGTGCCCGCGTTCATCGCGGCATCAGATTGTCGTACTGATTACGACTGAGTATTTCGTATCTCCGGGTGGCATCGTCAAGGGCAGCTTGGCGACGGCGTCCCTGGCCTGCCTGAGACCATCGCCAAGCCTGCCCTCGCGAAGGCGGGGGGCCTTCGGCCTTGACGCTGCCACCCGTCTGGGGAGATGGCCGGCGCCGTCATAGCCCCAGTCCAGAGGCTTTGCGTTTGCCCCGCATTAGGCAGAAGGCCGAATTGACATGGTTTGCGTTTACCGGTCTAATTCGCGAAGCAGGGGGCGCCGCTGTGGCGCATCCGTGAACGGAACAGGCAAGATCAGAGGTCAAGATGGCGGTCAGTGAACATCACAATGTCACGATCATCGGCGACGGCGGGATGGGGACCGTTCTGTCGATTCTGCTGTGCGAGAAGGGGATTGCCACGCGAATGTGGGGCCATGACGTCAGGCAGTTGGCCGAGATCGAGCGCAAGCGTGAGAACGTGAAATTCCTGCCCGGCTACAAGCTGCCCGACTCGCTGGTATTCGAGCCGCGGGATGACCGGGCGATGGCCGGGGCGGATCTGATCGTCTCGGCAATACCCTGCCAGTACATGCGGAGCACGTGGAAGCGTCTCAAGAGCCATGTTCCCAGGGACGTGCCCATTGTCTCCGTTGCCAAGGGCATCGAGAATGACACCTTGCAGCGTCCGACGCAGATCATTGCGGACGTGCTCGGCAACGGCAGAGGACTGGCGGTGCTGAGCGGCCCGACGATTGCGGACGAGTTGGCGAGGAAGCTGCCCGCGACCGTCTGCGCGGCGTCCGAGGATGAGGACCTGGCCTGGAGCATTCAGCAGACGTTCACGTGCCCATGGCTTCGCGTATATACGAATCTGGACGTTGTCGGCGTGGAGCTGGCGGGCGCGATGAAGAACGTGATTGCCATCGCCGCGGGGATTATCGATGGTGTAGGCGCCGGCGACAACGCGAAAGCGGCACTGCTGGCTCGCGGCTTGGCGGAGATCACACGGCTGGGCGTGGCCATGGGGGCGAGGGAGCAGACGTTTGCCGGCTTGACCGGCCTGGGCGACCTGGTGACAACGTGCATCTCGCCGACCGGCCGCAATCGCTCCTTCGGCGAAAGAATAGGAAGGGGACAGACGCGCGAGCAGGCCCAGCGAGCGACCGAATCCGTGGTCGAGGGAGTCTCCACCTGCAAATCGGTCGTGGCGCTCGCCCGGCGGTACGGCGTCGAAGTGCCGATAACCCGGGCGGTGTACGAGGTCCTCTTCAAAGGCAAGCCCGTGAAGGTGGCGATCGAGGACCTGATGAGCCGCCGGCCCAAGGCGGAATAGGCCCGTAGGCTCTGTGCGGCCTGTAGGGTTTGTGCAGTTCACGCAGCGGATTCAACGAAGCGACTCGATATGACAGGCGGCAAATAATGCGCCGGAAATCGATGTCACCGTCCATGGATCTGCCGTAGTTCAAGCCGCGCAGATTCTGTCCTTGCTCGCTGTTTATCGGAGCCGGCCCAATCCGGCGGCGCCCGACATGCCACAGAATCGCCAATCTCCCACACGTTTTTGGCCTCTCTCCTTTCTGTTTCATATATTTTAATCGGCGTCGAACTGATTGCCGAGATACTACTGCCAGACGGTTTACTCGGAAGATCAACATGGCCGTGTTATCGAAAGGAAAAGGGGGTCCTGCAAATCGCGCTGTCACGCGAGGTGCTCCTCCTGTCGCCGCGAAAAGAGGGAAGAAAGCGAACTCGTTTCTAAGGTAGGCGAACCTCACATGTTTGGACTTGGGAAAAAAAACTCATACCTCATCGGGGTGGACTTGGGCAACGATTGCCTCAAGCTGGCGCAGCTTGCCAATGGCTCGGAGGACACGGTCCTGATCGCCGGGCAATACGTGAACCGTCCTGCGGACATCATGCCCGGGACGGCTCGTTGGCAGCGCTGGGCCATTGAGGTGATGCGTGAGACGGCGCATGAGGGACATTTCAAAGGCAAGGAGGTCGTGGCGGCCCTGCCGGCCAACGAAGTGTTCATCGACCACATCCGCTGGCCCAAAAAGTTCGACGGCAGAATCGAGGACGCGATCTTCGCCAAGATCAAGCAGAAGCTGCCGTTCGAGCCGCTCGAGAAGAACACCATGATCAAGTACATTCCGGCGGAACAGGACAACGTCATGGTGCTGGTGACGGAGCGCGCGGTGATCGACAGGCATCTGGCGATCTACGAGCGGGCCGGGATGACGCTCAAGTCGATCGGCGTCTGGCCGGTGGCGCTGGCCGCCTGCTACGCCCGTTTCTTCGGGCGGCGCAAGACCGATCTCGATGCAATCGTCATGCTGCTGGACATTCAGCCGGACTGTACGAACGCCGTGATCAGCCGGCACAAGAATCCGCTGTATGCGTGCTCGATCCCGGTGGGCACCAAGCAGCTCAAGGATGAGAAGCTGACCGGCAGGCTCGTGATGGAGCTGACCGCCTGCAGACGTGAATTCCTGTCGCTCTACAAGGGCGTGCAGATCGAGCGATTGATTTTCCTGTCGGGACTGTCCGTGGACCCGGATGTCTACCGAACCATCGCCAGGCAACTGGAAGTCCAGGCGCAGATGGGTGACTGCATGGCAGCCATCCAGATGAACGATCCGGATCGCTTCGGCCTGGATCGGAGAAATGGCACGGTCGGCTGGGCCCTGGCGTTTGGCCTGAGCCTTTCGTAGGAAACCGTCCACGATATCGCAGTCCCTTCAACGGAGGTAGTAACCGCAATGTCAAACATAAACTTTGTGCCGGATGATTACGTGCAGGGCAACGAGTCACGCAGGGCCAACCTGATGTGCCTGGTTCTGTTCTCGGTGGTCATGGCCGTGCTGGGCGGCTCGTTCGTGATGATCAAAGTCCGCCAGGGGGCCTGCAGGGCCGAGGAATCGCTTGTCAACGCGAAGATGGCGCGCATGCAGGAGTCGATCAAGAAATTCGAGGAGTTGCAGACGAAGCGCAAGGAGATGATGAGGACCGCGTTGACGACGGCGGAGCTGCTGGAGCCCGTGCCGCGCAGCGTGGTGCTCGCGTCGCTGACGAACAGTCTGCCGGCCGGCGTGTCTCTTCTCAAGGTCGGCCTCGTGCAGAAGGAGGTCAAACAGACGGGCCAGACCAGCGGCGCGAGGAGCAAGTACCAGGCCGCCCAGGAGCACCAGGCGAGCCCGGAGCCGGAGTTGAAGGTCTCGGCGGAGAGACAGATCGAGACGCACATGGAAATCGAGGGCGTGTCACCGAGCGACCTGCAGGTGGCGGCGTACATCGAGCGGCTCGGCAACTCGGTCCTGCTGACCAATGTGGCGCTGGTGGAGTCCAAGGAGAAGAAGGTCGATAACACGTTCTTCCGGCAGTTCAAGCTCACCGCCATGTTGCGTCCCGAGGTGCATCTGACGAAGGAAGATGTCGAGGCGATCAAATCCAAGGCGGCCCATTCGGTGTATCAGTTCTAGTTCGGGCATCCTATGAACGACCGAGCGGCGGGCGAGAGTACAGCCGGCCGCGTGCAGGAGTGATATCATGACCAGCGGTCTTAGAAAAGCAGTGTTCTTCATCCTGTTGGTGGCTGTGGCGGCGGCCGGCTACCAGTATATGATCAAGCCGGCGAATCAGCACTTGGCTGAGTCCAAGCAACGAGTGGAGGGCAAACGGGCGAAGCTGGCCGAATTCGAGGAGGCTACGGCCAAGGCCGATGACCTCAACAAGCAACTGGCCCAGCTCCAGGAGGCGATCCGCTTCTTTGAGAGCAAGCTGCCCCCGACCAGCGAGATCCACAAGGTCCTTGAGCAGGTGACGGTCATCGCACAAAAGCAGGGGCTCAAGCCTCAGACGATCCGCACCCTCGTGCCCAAGGACAACAGCGGCTACGTGGAGCAGCCGCTGGAAATGAAGTGGGTGGGCGACTTCAATTCCTTCTACTCGTTCCTGCTGGAAATCGAAAAGCTCCCGCGAATCATGAAACTGAGGCAGCTCAACCTGGAGAAAGAGAACACCGACGAGGGGAAGGTCGGGGCCAACTTCATCTTGAGCATCTTCTTCCAGAACAGGGCTGCCTGATCGTAGCGGAGATTCCGTGAGGAACGCCCGCGCGAACCAAAGGGTAGGGTATTGATGGGGCTGCACTATGCTGTCTTTCATGCGTGAACCAGGGGCCGGAGATTCATCGGCGAACCAGACCAAAAGCGGCGGTCAACACTCGCCCAAGTCGTCCGACGACGCCGGCTCTCTCGAATATCTGACGGTGGCCACGACCAGCAGGACTCTGCGGAAAAGCACGATTCTTGTGGTCGTCCTTGTGTGCGTCGGCCTGGTCTGCCTGTGGCTCATGATTCGCAAGAGCCAGCCGCAAGCCGCTCTGGCCAAACAGGCCGATGAGGAACAAACGATGATGGAGGCCGCCGTCGGCCGACTCACCGGCGTCAGCTCGGAGATGATCAGCAAGGCGGATCAGATCCTCAAGAAATTCTACGAATTCTCAGGCGTTCACCAGGTGCACGTGAACGATCTGGTGAAGAACCCGTTCGAGGTGGAAGTGTTCGCCAAGGACATCCAATCGGAGGTCGTGCCGCAGGCCGATTCGGCAGCGGAAGCCGCCCTCATCAAGCAGCAGCGCTTGAGACAGCGGGCCGGCTCTCTGTCGCTTCTGAGCGTGATGCAGTCCGGGCAGGCCAGCAGTTGCATGATCAACGACAAGCTTCTTCGACAGGGCGACATGATCGAAGGTTTTGTCATCACTCGCATTGGCGGCGACTCCGTGGAGCTGGCCTGGCGGGGTGATGGGAACCCGGCCGGCGGGAACTCCGCTGGGACCGAAGAACTCACCATTGTGCTAAAGCTATCCCAATGATGTTACGCTTCCTATCCCATCCGAAAGAGAGAGCACCCTCACAGCCGAAGCCGGTCGATTTGCCGGCGGCGGTCGAAAGCTGCCCCGACGAGGAGTCGGTGCGCGGCCTGTGTGATTTGTATTCTCCGGAGCCGGCAAGCCAGTCGCACGTGCGCGACGTGGCCGATATTCTGCTGGAAATGGAGAGGATCAGTGACGAGCAGTATGGTCGCATGCGGCGAGAGCTGATGGGCCGACCCGGCATGGATGCGGCAACATGGGTGCTCAAAGAGAACCTTGCGAACGCGGCCGATGTTCTCGAAGCCAAGGCCAAGCTCAGCGGCCTGGAGTTTCGCCGCGTCACTCCACAGGAGGTGGACAAGGCGGCGTTCCAGAAGCTCGATATGGAATTCATCCAGCGCAGCAACATCGTTCCGATCGCTGTCGAGGAGGACACCCTGGTCGTCGCCACCAGCGAACCGGCGAACATCTTCGCGCTGGAGGATGTGAAACGCCAGGCGAGGATGGAAACGCGGGTGCTCGTCTGCCCGGCGGAAGATATCGCGGCCATCTGCGAGTCCTTCCAGCAGGAGCAGGCCGTCAACTGCAACCTGGAAGATATCATCAGCGACATGACGGACGTCGAGGTCGTCCGGGACCAGGAGGAGGAATCGGGAGACCTCGAGAAGATGGCCGGGCAGTCGCCGGTCATCAAATTCGTCAACTACCTCATCAGCAATGCCGTCCGGGAAGGGGCCAGCGATATCCACATCGAGCCCAAGGAGACCCAGACGAGAATCCGCTACCGCGTCGATGGCGTGCTGTTCGAAGCCATGCAGGCGCCGATCAAGATGCATCCGGCGGTTGTCTCGCGTATCAAGATCATGGCCAACCTGGACATTTCCGAGCGGCGGCTGCCGCAGGACGGCAAGGTCGCCGCCATCGTCGGGGGCCGGGCCATCGACCTGCGCATTTCCACGCTGCCCACGAATCGGGGCGAAAAGACCGTGGTCCGCGTGCTCGACAGCAAATCCATCATGCGCGGCCTGGAGCACGTGGGGATGGAGCCCAACATCTGCCGGATCTTCAAGGAACAGGTGGACATGCCGCACGGTATTCTCCTGGTGACCGGGCCGACGGGATCGGGAAAGAGCACCACGCTGTACTCGGCCCTGTGCGAGATGGACGGCAAGAAGCTGAACGTCTCGACGGTGGAGGACCCGGTCGAATATGAGCTGGACTTCTGCAATCAGGTGCAGATCAATGACAGGGCCGGGCTGACCTTTGCAACGGCACTGCGCAGCCTGCTGCGCCAGGACCCGGACGTCATCATGATCGGAGAAATCCGTGACAATGAGACGGCGAGGATCGCGGTCCAGGCGGCCCTCACGGGCCATCTCGTTCTATCCACGCTGCACACGAACGACGCCGCCACGAGCATCACACGGCTGGTGAACATCGGCATCGATCCGTACCTCATCGCCGCCTCGCTGAACGCCGCGGTGGCTCAGCGCCTCGTGCGGAGGATCTGCCCGAAGTGCAAGGAGGTCTACCAGGTGCCTGAGCAGATGCGCAAGTACGTGGAGCGGGCCGGCATCAAACGTGAGGAGTTGATGCACGGCGCCGGCTGTGACGCCTGCCGGGGGTCCGGCTATTCCGGCCGCGTGGGAATCTTCGAGGTGCTCGTGATCGACGACAAGTTCCGCGACATGATCAACCAGGACTCGTCGGTGAACCACATGCGCCGGGCCTTCCGGGCGAGCGGTCATGATACCCTGTTCCACGACGGGCTCAAGAAAGTCAAGGCGGGCGTCACCACCTTGGAGGAAGTGCTTCGCGTGACCGAGGTCTACGGACAAAGCGAAGCTGAAGTGTTTGTCGAGAACATGGGCTGATCCGCCCGAACTCTCGGGCGTTACATAGGACTACGTTATGGTGGATATCAAGGCGATCTTGGAAACGGCCATCGAGAACCGGGCCAGCGACGTGCACATCAACGTGGGCATGCCGCCGGTGCTGCGGAGGGATACGGAGCTGATCGCGACGGAATTTCCGCCCGTGACCAACCAGGATGCCAGGGCCATGGTGCTGGCGATGGTCGGGCCGGAGAAGATGAAGAGATACGACGAAACGAGAGACCTGGATTTCTCCACGGCGATCAGCGGGGGACACCGGTTCCGCGTCAATGCGCATTTCCAGCGGGACACGGTGGCCATCTCGTTCCGTGTGATTCCCAACCAGGTGTTCAAGATCGACGATCTGCACCTGCCTCCCATCATCAAGGAGCTGACCGACCTGCCCAGGGGAATGGTGCTCGTGACCGGCCACACCGGCTCGGGAAAGAGCACGACCCTGGCCGCCATGATCGGGCTGATCAACTCCCGGTGCAGCAAGCGCATCATCACGCTGGAGGACCCGGTGGAGTACCTGATCGAGAATGAGCGGTGCATGATCGAGCAGCGGGAAATCGGCTCCGATTGTCCGAATTTTGGCTCCGGCCTTCGGCATGCCCTGCGGCAGGATCCCGATATCATCATGGTCGGCGAAATGCGCGACCTCGAGACGACGAGCTTCACGATCACCGCCGCCGAGACGGGACACCTGGTCTTCAGCACGCTGCACACGATCAACGCGCCGCAGAGCATCGAGCGTATCGTCGATATCTATCCGCCCGGCCAGCAGAACCAGGTCCGTACGATGCTGGCGAACACGCTGCAGGCGGTCATTTCTCAGACCCTGTTCAAACGCATCGACCAGCCGGGCATGGTGCCCTGCACGGAAATCCTCCTGTGCACTTCCGCCACTCGCAACTGTATCCGCGAAAACAGGATTTACGAGATCCCGAACATCATCGAGACCTCGCGCCGGCTGGGCATGCAGAGCATGGACCACAGCATTGCGGAGATGTACTTCAAGGGCTTCGTCGACCGGGAAGAGGCCATCGTTCGCTCCAGCAATCCGGGCAAGATGGAAAAGATCCTCGCGGTCGCCGGCAAGACGGACGAGGCCAAGCAGGGAGTGGTAGTAGGGGCAGAAAAGTAGAGGGGAAGACATGGCAGCACATACGGCACAAGATTACGAAGCGGCAGCGAATACCGATATCCGCCAGAACGGCGCCTCCGAGAGTCCCGTGGAGAGCCCCCGACGATACGAACAGTCTCAGGGCGCCTCCGGCGCGGACGCGGTGATGGCCAAGGTGCGGGGGTTCCGAGTTGAATTTGGTCCCAGCCGCAAGGACATCCTTCATTTCACCACCCAGTTGGCCGTCATGGTCCGTGCGGGTATCAGCCTGCAGGATGCCCTGGAGGGAATCGCGGAGCAGTGCGATAACCGGAAATTCCAAACTGTGCTCCGCGATTTGAAGGTCCGGATCGAGGAGGGCAACAGCTTCTCCCAGGCCCTGGCGGAGCATCCCGGCATCTTCAGCAATCTGTACATCAACATGGTGGCGGCGGCGGAGGCCTCCGGCTCCCTCAGCGACATGATGCAGAAACTCGCAGAGTACTTGGACCAGGAGGCGGAGACTCGCTCCCAGATCAAAGGCGCGATGGTGTATCCGGCCATCATTGCCGTGATGGCCGTGAGCGTGACCATCTTCCTGTTGTGTTTCGTCCTTCCGCGATTCACGGCTCTGTTCCGTGGCAAGGAGCACCTGCTGCCGACCCCAACGATCATACTAATGACGACGAGTGCCTTCATACGGCACTGGTGGTACGCCCTCATCCCGGCGGTCGGAGCGTTGTTCTGGGCGTTCTGGTACTTCATCAACACGCCGGTGGGGCGGCTATGGTGGGACAAGACGAAGCTGGTGCTGCCGTTGATCCGCACGTTGTGCCGGTGTCTCTACATCACGCGCAGTCTCCATACGATGGGCGTGCTGACGCGGGCCGGCGTGCCGATTCTCAACACGATCTCCATCACGGCCCATATCTCGGGCAACGCCCTGTACAAGGACATGTGGCTGGGGGTCTACGAGGAGGTGCGGCAGGGCAAGAAGATCGCGGCGAGCCTCAGCCGTTACACGCTCATGCCCAGCAGCGTCGTGCAGATGATTCGAAGTGGCGAGGAGTCGGGTAATATGGCCGAGGTCCTCAGGGATGTATCGTCCTTCTACGCCCGCGAGCTGAAGACCGTGATCAAGGCGGTGACATCGATGATCGAGCCGATCATGATCGTCCTGATGGGCTTCATGGTCGGGTTCATCGCGATGAGCATTATCCTGCCCATCTTCAAGATGTCGAACCTCGTCACGGGCAAATAGGCTCGGGGACATTTTTCGGGGGGTGCAATGATGGCTGCAACGCGAAACCCTAAAGGGTTCTCTCTGATCGAGGCTCTGATTGCCGTTGTGCTGGTTGGATTGTCGGTCACGGCCCTGGTCGTGGCAAACCACTCCTTTACGCAGGCCAACAGCTTCGGAGCGGACCTCTCCACCGCCGAGTTCGTGATCGAACAAATCCGGGAACTGACGGTGCTCCTGCCCGTCGTGGATCCGGAGACGACGACCGCGCCATTTGGCCCGGAGGAGACGGGTCTTGCCGCCTATGACGATGTCGATGACTTTGATGGTGCGACGTTTTCGCCGCCCATCAGTGCGAACCGGGCGACGCTGAGCGATCTGGCGGGATTCAGCCAGGAGGTGACCGTGCAGAAGGTCAGTCCATCGAACTTCGACACGGTAGTGCCCGATGATGATTTGAGCGCGTTCGTCCGAATCACGGTGAATGTCCTGCAGAATGGCCAACAGATCAGCTCGACGAACTGGATTCGAGCGCGGTATTGACGTCCCTGACATTGTGGCGAACGGCGGGCTTTGGCGTTTCAACGGTACTGGGCCTGTAACTATGAGCAGACAAGATCATCGCACAATTCACAGTCCGGAGATCGCAGGTCGGCGGCGCCGTCCTGATGTCTCCCGACGGCAACGTCCCGCGTGCAGAGCGGGGTTCACGATCGTCGAATGCCTGATCGGGCTGGCCATCTCGGCCATCTTGCTTACCGCCCTGGCGACGGCCTTTCATGCCTCCGTGATGAACTACGGCGAAAATGAGCAGATGTACGAGACAATCAACAACGCCCGCCAGGCCCTGACGCGAATGACCAGCCAGCTCCGCACGGGGCACACCGTCGATCCCATCGCCGCCGACAACCGGTGCAATTTCTTCACCGCCACGGACGAGGACATCAGCTACCTGTTCAACAGCGCCGACGGGAAACTCTACCTGATTACCAACAGCAACGGCAACCAGTACGTGCTCTGCAACAACGTCACCGCCGCCACGTTCACCAAGACACCCGACGGGACGGGGCAGGACTGCAAGAGCGTCGAGATTTCTTTGACCGTCCAGGCCGGCGATTTCCAGCGCACCCTTGCGGCCGCCGCCGTAATCCGAAGAAATCTACCGTTCTGATCGTGCTCTTCGCCGCTGGAGTCCTTGGCCGGCATGGGTCGGCCCCGCGCCGGACGCTACACGTCCGTATTCTGTGGAATTCCGCAAAATTTCTTGATTTGGCCTCGCGCATCGCTCATACTGACCATTGAACGTCAGACAAGGGCGGTTAGCTCAGTTGGCTAGAGCGCGTGCTCGACACGCACGAGGTCACAAGTTCGAATCTTGTACCGCCCATTCCTCGAAACGGCCTGTCTGCACAGGTTTGCAGCAAGCGCTGCGCACGACTTCAATTCCTCTCGAAATCCGCGGGGACAAATGCTATACTGACATGTCCAGGCGTACGTGGCCCGGCAGTGCAGATGCGTATCTGACTTTCCGTGGCAGTTCCACTCTGGAGGAGATGGGAACACGGTTTTGCTTGCACCGTCACTTTTGTTCGTGCTTGGCTCCGTATGGGCGGCGGACCCGGTCTACTTTGCCGATCCCCACCTCAAAGCGGCCGTCGAGGAGGAGCTATGGATATCCGACCCGACGCCGGAGGATATGCTGGGTCTGACTTCGCTGTTGGCGGACAGGAAGCGGATCACCAACCTGACGGGCCTGGAGTATGCCACGAATCTGAAGGAGTTGTGGATCCGGTGGAACCGGATCATTGACCTTTCGCCCCTGTCCGGCCTGACGAGCCTGCGGTACCTCGACGCTCATGCGAATCTCCTCATCAGCGATATCTCACCACTGGCCGGGCTGACGAATATGGAGATTCTGGTCATCCGTGACAACCGCATCAGCAATATCTCGGCATTGTCCGGCATGACGAAGCTCGAACACCTGTATCTCGAATGGAATGACATCAGCGACATTTCCACTCTGTCCAGCCTGACGAATTTGCGCAGAGTCAGTCTCCAGTACAATGGAATCCGCGACGTCTCGCCCCTGGCGAGACTGACCAACATCGAGTATGTCGACATCCGGGGCAATCCCCTGAATGCGGATGCCTGCATCCTCTACATTCCGCAGATCGTCGCGAACAATCCGGGCGTAACCATCGAGTACAATCCTTGTGCTCGTCATCGGGTGGTGTTCTCCTCCACGAGAGGCGGTTCCGTCACGGACCCCGGCGAAGGCGAATTCTTCTACGACAACGGCGAGATCGTTTTTGTGCGGGCGCAGGCCGATCCGGGCTTCGTGTTCGTGGACTTCTCCGGCACCTATGCTGCCTCGGAGAACCCTATGTCCATCTCGATCGAACAGGACCTGGAAATCCGGGCAGAATTCGCCCGCGCGGAGGATCCCAACACTATCGAGACGCCGGACGATCGCGCGACGGGTCCTCGCGTCATCCACGTCGATGATGACGGTTTGTTCGACCCCGGCCCGGGCGACCTGCGGATCAGCGATCCATTGGAGAGCGGCGCCCCCAACCATCCATTTGACCAGGTCCAAGAGGCGATCCGTGCCGCCGAGGATGGTTCGATTGTCTTTGTACACGCGGGAACCTATCGGGAGACCATCGATCTGCTCGGCAAGCGAATCCAGGTGACGGGATTCGATCCGGGGAATGCCAAAGCAGGGGCGTGGCCTGTGATTGACGGCAATGGGACGGGCCCGGTGGTGAGTTTCACTCACGGCGAGGGGCCGGACTGTGCATTGCGTGGCCTTGTGATCACCGGCGGCAAGGATCGCCTCACCGGCGCCATTCGATGCGCGGTCAGCAGTCCGACCGTTGCCAACTGCCTCATCGCAGGCAACCGTGCAAGCGACGCGAGCGGCTCTGCGATCTATTGCACGGACAGCAATGCCGTGTTCATCAACTGCACGATCGCCGACAATCAGGCGGGCGCGTTCGGTGCCGCCCTGCGCCTGGAGGACAGCCCTGTGACGGTCGCCAACTCGATTCTCTGGGGCAACGCGCCGAGGGAGATTCGGTTCGACGGGGTCCAAGAGCCCCTGATCCGTTACAGCACTATCTCCGGCGGCTGGCCGGGCGCGGGCAATCTTGAAGCCGACCCGCTCTTTGCAGCCGGGGACCGGTGGGTGAGCCGCAACAATCCGAACACAGCAGTCAAGCCGGACGATCCCGATGCGATCTGGATCATGGGCGATTATCATCTGCAATCGCAGGCGGGCCGCTGGGACCCGACGATACGCAAATGGGTGCGGGATAACGTAGTCAGCCCGTGCATCGATGCGGGCGATCCGGACGTTACGTACGGCCATGAGATATTCCCGAACGGTCTCATCATCAACATGGGCATGTACGGCGGCACCGTCGAGGCGAGCAAATCCAATATGCCGAAATAGCCGTCGAACAAAGGAGCTGGCTCGGACAGTATAGTTGGGTAAGCGCACGATACATCTTGGCGGAGGCTGGGACTCCCTGCCCACTGTACGGCGCGCTTGGAAACCGCAGTTTTGCACGCCCGGGGCTTTCTTGACATCCCTCCTCGATTCTGCCATACTGGCCCCCCGGATTGGAGGGCGGCTGGTAAGATGCGTCATCGCGGGCGTCTCCAGGAAGATAATCTTCGAGGCAACGTGGAAGAAAGAAGTATCGCAGATTTGGAGCACAGGGAATGGCCTTCGAAAACGTAAGTAAGGTGCTCTTGAGGATATTCGGCTCGCGCAACGAGCGTGTGGTCAAGGCGTATTCGGTGGTGGCGCGGGAAGCCGGACCCTTCGAGGACGAGCTCAGGCAGCTTGATGATGAGGCGTTGAAGGCCAGGACAGGGCAATTCAAAGCCGCCCTTGCTGCCGGCAAGAGGCCGGAAGACATCCTTCCCGAGGCCTTTGCCGTGGTGCGCGAGGCGGCCCGGCGAAGCGTCGATATGCGGCACTTTGACGTGCAGATCATCGGCGGAAACGTCCTGTACGATGGCAAGATCGCGGAAATGGCGACCGGCGAGGGCAAGACGCTGGTGGCAACGCTGGCGGTCTATCTCGTATATCTGACGGGTCGCAAGGTCCACATCATCACGGTCAACGATTACCTGGCCAAGCGCGATGCGGAATGGATGGGGCCGATCTACCGCGCCCTGGGGCTGACGGTGGGTGCGATCCAGGCGGACATGGATACGGCCGGCGAGGAACGCCGCAGCCAATACCAGTGCGATGTCACCTACGGCACGAACAACGAGTTCGGCTTCGACTATCTGCGCGACAACATGAAGATAGCGATTGAACAGATGGTGCAGAGCCCGCTGGAATACGGGATCGTCGACGAGGTGGACTCGATCCTGATCGACGAGGCGAGAACGCCGCTGATCATCTCCGGTCCGGCGTTCGACGACGTTTCCCGATACAAGCGGGCCGACCAGATCTCCCGCCAGTTGCTCGGCCTGCAGAGCGGCTACGACCGCGTCAAAGCGCAGGTGGACTCCGCCCAGCGCAAGATCGCTAACGCGCAAGGCGAGCTGGCCGAGGCGAAAAGGGATAAGGATGCCGACCGGATCGGGAAGGTGCAGGAGGCGATTGCCAAGCTGGAACAGGAGCGGGACGACGCGCAGGCGAAGCTGTCGCAGGCGACGCAGTACTATGAGGTGGAGTTCGACCGCAAGCAGGTCCGCATGACGGACGAGGGTGAGAAGGCCGCCCAGGACTTGGCCGGCATGGGATCGTTCTACACCGGCACGAACATTGACTGGCCCCACCTGCTCCAGCAGAGCCTCCGGGGCCATGTGGTCTATGAGAAAGAAAAGGACTACGTCGTGATGGACGGCAAGGTGATCATCGTCGATGAGTTCACGGGCCGGCTCATGCACGGGCGACAGTGGTCGGACGGGCTGCACCAGGCGGTCGAGGCCAAGGAAGCCGTCACCGTCAAGGAGGAAACCCAGACCCTCGCCACGATCACCCTGCAGAACTTCTTCAAGCTCTACGACCAGATCGCCGGCATGACGGGCACGGCCGCCACCGAGGGCGAGGAGTTCATGCGGATCTACAAGCTCGACGTGGTCATCATTCCGACGAACCAGCCCTGCGTCCGCAACGACCAGGATGACGTGATCTACAAGACGATGCGCGAGAAGTTCATCGCGATCGTCGAGGAGATCAACCAGATCAGCTTGGCGGGCAGACCGGTGCTTGTCGGAACGATCAGCATCGAAAAGAGCGAAGCGTTGTCGGAGGCGTTGACGAAAAAATATGGACTTGAGCACGAGGTGCTCAACGCCAAGCAGCACGCGAGAGAGGCGTTGATCGTGGCCAAGGCCGGCCAGCAGCACCAGGGGCGTGACGGCAAGCCGCGAGGCAACGTGACCATCGCCACGAACATGGCCGGTCGCGGCACGGACATCAAGCTCGGCCCCGGCGTCGCCCAGATCGGCGGCCTGCACATCCTCGGCACGGAGCGCCACGAGGCACGCCGGATCGACAACCAGCTTCGAGGCCGGTCCGGACGGCAGGGCGACGCGGGCTCCAGCCAATTCTTCCTGTGTTTTGACGACGACCTGATGCGGGTCTTTGCGCCGGAGTGGACCGTCAAGGCGCTCTCCTGGATCGGATGGGAGGAAGGTCAGCCCATCTATCACAAGAGGATCAGCAAGGGCATCGCCAAGGCCCAGAAGAAGGTCGAGGAGCGCAACTTCGAGATTCGCAAGAGCCTGCTCGAATACGACGAGGTGATGGACTACCAGCGCAAGATCTTCTACTCTCGCCGGCGCGAGATCCTGGCCGGGCGCAACCTCAAGCAGACGATCCTCGACATGATCGACTCCACGATCAAGAACCATGCGGAGACGATGCTCGACAAAGAGTACGGGTACAAGTGTCTGCTGGAGTGGGCCCGGGTGAATTTCGATGTCGATCTCAAGCTTTCCGACCTGGCGGGCGCCGAGCCGAACGAGATCGAGACGATGATCAAGGAACGCGCCAAGGACAGCACGGCCAGCAACATTTCCCTTTCCATCGGTGAGTACCTGGAGGATTACAGCGACCCGACGACGTGGGATACCTCGGGCCTTTCCAAGTGGGCCATGAGCGCGTTCCAGGTGAATCTGAGCCCGGGCAAGGTGAAGCAGCAGAAGCCGGAAGAGATCGAAGAGCAACTGACCGCGGCGGCGGCCGAGCAGATCGACAGGAAGGATTGTTCCCAGATCATTGAATTTCTCAAAGACGATCTCGGCGTGCGGCGATTCGTCGACTGGGTCAAGGGCAAGTTCGACGTCCGGCTCGAAGCGGAGCGGCTCAAAGGGCTTAAAGCCGAGCAGGTCTGCGAGATGATCGTGCAGGAGACCGTCGGGAAGTATCGCCGGCGCGAGATTGAGTACCCTGTGGAGTTCGCGATGAGCATGGTCTACGGACCTCAAGGCGCGAACATCTACGGGTTCGATGCCCTGGCCGGATGGGCGAACAAGAAGTACAACGCCGGTTTCTCCGCCGAGCACATTCAGAACGCCAAGCCGCGAGACCTGTACGGCCAACTGCTGCAACTGAGCGAAAGCTTCAACGATGGAAAGCTTGACCAGGAGCTGGCGGAAAAGACGGCCAGCTTGAGCCTAGCCGAACTGGTCAAGTGGGCTAATGAGAGATTCGATGCCTCGCTGCGAGAAGAGGATGTAGGCGATGGTGAAGACGCCAAGGCGCGTGTTGCGGAGGTGGGCCGGCGATTCCTCCGCTCCGAGTTGGCCGACCTCGAGAGGTACGTCCTGCTGCAGGTTTATGACAGCACGTGGAAAGACCACCTGTATGCGATGGACCACCTCAAGGACAGCATCTGGACGCGGTCGCTGGCCGAGAAGGACCCCAAGACGGAGTACAAGCGCGAGGGGTTCCGCATGTTCAACGAGATGCTCGATTCCATCGAGGATCGGGTTACCGACGTGATCTTCCGGGTCCGCTTGACGGCGGAGGCCGGCGCGCGGGCGCGGAGCGTCTGGAACGTCAGCCGAACGTCGCACGATGAGGTGGGTCAATTCTCCATGGCGGAGCAGCAGCGTGCGGCGGCCCAGGCCCCACAGGGCGAGGTGGTGGTCAAACAGATCAAGTTGGAGAAGCCAAAGGTCGGCCGCAACGATCCTTGCCCATGCGGCAGCGGCAAGAAGTACAAGAAATGCCACGGCGCAAACGAAGCATAGGTAGGTAGATTCCCCATCGCCGTGTAGGGAAATGTGAGGCAGGGGCCGCAGTCTGCCTATAAAAAGAAAACATCGGGTAACCAGAAGCTACCCGACGTTTTCCGGAGGGGAGAAAAATCTTCTATTGGGCTATTGTCCGTATCGGCAACTCTTCAACGGTACTTTAACCCAAAGATAACTCTAAGTTTTCGCGTCTGATAAAATTACGAGGGTTCGCCGCCAAAGGTTCGAGGGGAGCGGGATTTCACGGGAAATTTTTTAGGGTAACATGGCTGCCTGGTTCGACGGCAATCGTGAAAACGGCGCCGCCTATTATTCGAACACGGATTTCTCAGTTTCCGTATGCAGCACAGTAAGTGATATAGAGATTTCGCGGTCCGCATTGGAAGGCCTGTGCACCTTCATATCATCAAATCGGGCATTTCCAATGGGCCCTGATTGCGCCGTGGGGCAGTCCGTGCATTGTGGATGTCGTAGGGAAGCGCAACATGGCAAGAAATCCGAACAACGAGGCGGTGGGCGGCGCGTCTGGCGAGCGGAGTGTTCCGCAGCTCACGGCTGTGCTGGAGAATTCGCTCGATGTCGCGTATCGGCGCGACTTGCAGAACGACCGCTATGATTATATCAGCCCGGTGGTCGAGAAGATCGTGGGCTTTTCCCCGCAGGAGATAAGTGAACTTCCGCTTGAGCACGTGCTCGAGAGGGTCCATCCGGAAGATGCCCAGCGAGTGCGCAGGGAGTTGTCGGAGGTTGTGGCCAGAGGCGAGGGCGGTCTAGAATACCGGTTCCGGTGCAAGGACGAGCAGTACCGCTGGCTGGCGGACTACCTTGTCGTGGAGAAGGATGGGAAAGGCCGGCCCGTGTACCTGACGGGAGTCGCGCGGGACATCACCGGGCGAAAGGAGATGGAAGCGGAGCTGCGCCGATGGAACGATCGTCTGAGCGAGCAGGTGCGATCGCGCACCGCGCAGTTGACGACCACCGCGAGTCACTTGCGTGGTGAGATAACACGGCGGGTGCAGGTCGAGGGCGAACTGGAAAAGAGCTGGCAGATGCTCGAAGGCTTCTTCGAACACACGATCACGCCGCTGGCCTTTTTGGATCGCGATTTCAACTTCATTCGGGTCAATGATGCCTATGCCAGGGCCGACGGAAAGACGCCGGACGACTTCGTCGGCAAGAACCATTTCGTCCTGTATCCGAACGGGGAGAACCAGGCGATCTTCGAGCGTGTTGTGCGGACCAGGCGGCCATGCTCAATGAAGAGCACGATATCGAGGTCGTGGGCCAGGCCGGCAACGGCCGCGAGGCGGTCGATCTGGCCTGTCAATTCGCGCCCGACGTGGTCATCATGGACGTCGCCATGCCGGTCATGGCCGGCGATGAGGCCACGCGGCAGATCAGAAAGCGCCTGCCGAACACGCGAGTCATCGCGCTATCCATGTTCGAGGATGCGCTCGTATCCAGGCGAATGCGAAAGGCCGGCGCCGAGACCTACCTGTCCAAGACCGGCCCATCGGAAGAACTCCTCGCCGCCATCCGCGCCGGCGGGTAGGCGCCTTGGCGCCGGCAGCATAGGTCCCACACGTCTCATTGGTCCCATGTCTTTTCCCTGTCGCGACAAGTCCTACCGACTTTTCTATTTTCGATCCTCCAGTTCTCTGCTACCATGTCGTGCACGTGCAGGGCGGGGGCCCTGAACACAGTTGACCGCGAATGGGAAAGGGAATGGTGCTATGAAAAAGCCGGCGGTTCTTTCGATGATCCTGGTGATTCTCGGCGTGGGGTGCTCAAGTATGGAAGATCGCGAGAAGAAGCAATCGGAGATTGACGGCAAGGTCCACCGTCTGGTGTCGAGGATGACGCTCGAGGAGAAGGTCGGGCAGATGACCCAGCTCACGCTGGAACAGTTCTCCAAAGAGGAGAGGAAGGGTACGCTGATCCTCGACCCGAAGAAGCTGCGCGACGGGATCGTCGGGCACAATCTCGGCTCGATCCTCAACTGCGGCGGCCAGGCGCGGACGGTGCAGAACTGGCAGGAGATGATCGGGCAGATGCAGGACCTGGCGACGAAGGAGACCCGGCTGGGCATCCCGATCATCTATGGCATCGACACGATTCACGGCGCCAATTACGTGCTCGGGGCGACGATCTTCCCGCAGGACATCGCCATGGCGGCCACGCGAAACGTGGGGCTGATGGGCGAGGTCGGCGTGATCGCGGCCCTGGAGACGCGTGCGGCGGGCATCCCCTGGAATTTCGCGCCCGTCCTGGACCTGGCGCGCCAGCCGATGTGGCCGCGCGTCTTCGAGACGTTCGGCGAGGACCCGTACGTCGCCTCCACGATGGGCGCCGCCTACATTCGCGGCCAGCAGGGCGAGGACATGTCCGCGGCCGTCAAGGTGGCCGTGTGCATGAAGCACTACCTCGGCTACAGTCTCCCTTGGTCGGGCAACGACCGCACGCCGGCGTACATCCCGGACCGGCAATTGCGGGAATTGTTTCTCAAGCCGTTTGCCGCCGCTGTCAAGGCGGGCGCTGTCACCTGTATGGTCAACTCTTCAGAGATCAACGGCATCCCCGTCCATTCGAGCAAGTTCTACCTGACCGACCTGCTCCGCGGCGAGCTGGGCTTCGATGGCTTCGTCGTGAGCGACTGGGCCGACATCGAGAACCTCTATACTCGCGAGATGGTGGCGAAGGACCGGCGCGAGGCCGTGAAGATGGCCGTCATGGCGGGCATCGACATGAGCATGGTGCCGTACGACTACAGCTTCTATGACACGCTGATCGAGCTGGTTCGCGACGGCGAGGTCCCGATGAAGCGGATCGACGAGGCGGTCGGCCGGATCCTGCGTGTCAAGTACATGGTCGGGCTGTTCGATAAGCCCTATCCGAACAAGAACCTGATCCCGAGATTCGCCACAGATGCCTCCCGGCAGGTGAACCTGCAGGCGGCGCAGGAGGCGATGACGCTGCTCAAGAACGACGGCAAGACACTGCCGCTGGCCAAAGGCAGGAAAGTGCTGGTCACCGGCCCCTGCGCGAACAAGCTCTCCGTCCTGAACAGTGGCTGGACCATCACTTGGCAGGGCGACCGGGAGGATCTGTACCCGCAGGAGAAGGACACGATCCTGGAGGCGATCGAGAGGAAAGCGGGCAAGGAGAATGTCACGTACGTTGAAGCTGTGACGTTCGATAAAGAGATCGATATCGCCGGCGCGGTTGCCGCCGCTCAGAGTGCGGATGACATTGTCGTCTGCATCGGTGAGCCGGCCTACTGCGAGACGCCCGGCAATATCGTGGACCTGACGATGACCGAGCCGCAGTTGAAGCTGGTCAAGGCGCTGGCCGAGACCGGCAAGCCCGTCGTGCTCGTCCTCGTGGAGGGCCGGCCGCGTGTGATTCGCACGATTGTCGATGACGCCCGGGCGATCCTGATGGCGTATCTGCCCGGAATGGAAGGAGGACAGGCCGTCGCCGACGTCCTCTTCGGCGACGCCAACCCCGGCGGAAAACTGCCGTTCACGTATCCGAAATACTCCGCCGGTTTCGTCTTGTACGATCACAAGGCCAGCGAGGAAAAGGGCGGCAACAAGTACGACCCGCAGTGGCCGTTCGGCTACGGGCTGTCGTATACGACGTTCGCCTATCGCGGCCTGGCCGTCAGCAAGAGCGAGATCACGCCGAAGGAGCCGCTGACGGTCACGCTGGAGGTCGTCAACACGGGCGACCGGCCGGGCAAAGAGACCGTCGAGCTGTACGTGTCCGACCTCGTGGCCTCCGTGACTCCGCCCGTCAAGTCCCTCAAGCGGTTCCAGAAAGTTGCGCTGCAGCCCAAGCAGGTGGAGACCCTTCGCTTCGAGTTGGAGCCGGAGGATCTCGCCTTCATCGGCTGGGACGATAAGCCCGTCGTCGAGCCCGGCGATTTCAAGGCCCTCGTAGGCGAGCTGTCCGTCAATTTCGCGGTCCTGCCGCCGAAGAAGTAGCAGGAATCGTTCCGAATCCGGATCAGAGGTCGCTCAGCAGGATGCAGCAGACGTCCTTCATGCTGCGGACGTAGAGGCGGTTGCCGACGAGCGCGGGATGGGACCAGACTTCAGCGTCTTTGAACAGGCGCAGACGCGAGATCGGCGTGAACGCGGTTCGCGACGCTTGCAGCAGGACCAGCTCGCCTTCGACGGATAGCGCCAGCACGCGGTTATTCCCTGCGATGAACGCAGCGTGGCTCTTGAACGCGGCATCCTCTTTCACCGCATAGAGCGTTTTCAGGTCCTGGCTGAGATCGAGACAGAAGAGACCGTTGGAACAGCCGAACACCAGGCCGTTCGCCGCGACGGGCGTGGAGGTGTCGGGCTTGAGGTTGGGGTTCCAGGCGGCCGGAGTGGGCAGGATTCGTCCGTCGCCGCCGAAAGCATGGAGCCGCGTGCCGTTGTTCTCCGTGCTCAGGAGAATCTGCCCATTGACGTTGACCGGGGTGGGGACATTGTAGTCGCCCTTCTTAGAGGGCAGCAGCTCCCACAATCGCCGGCCGGTGTTCGGGTCCCAGCCGCCCAGCGACACGGCGTCGTAGCCGACGATCTGGCGAACACCGCCGAATGTGCCGAGGATCAGGGAGGCATAGGCGGCCCGCTCGCCCGGCGTCTTCCAGAGGACCTCGCCCGTGTACAGGTCCAGGGCGGCCAGCGACGCGTCCTTCGCTCCCGGACTGACGATCAGCTTGTCATCGACAACGAGCGGCGTGGAGCTCATGCCCCAGGCGGCCGGCTCGGCCCCGAAGTCCTTGACGATATTCCTTCGCCAGAGAATCCGGCTGTTGCTGAGGTCGACGCAATGCAGGTCGCCGAACGCGCCCAGGAGGTACACGAGGTCGCCATGGATCACCGGCGCAGCGCGTGGGGCGTTCGTGAACTCCATTTTTGTCGGTGTCGCGTAGGCGATGGTCCAGACCTCTTTGCCCGTGCCGGCGTCCAGGCACCGCCAGATGTCCCGGTCATTCTGCTCGCTCTTGTCGGCGACGATCACATGCTCGTGCGTGGCGGCAACGCCGGAGAGACCCGCGCCGGTCAAGCCTCGCTTCCAGAGGAAACTCGCCCGTGAAGGCATACGATCCGGCACGTGCGGGCTGATCGCAGAGCGGCCCGGTCCTCGCCAATCGGCCCACGGCGGCGCCGGCGGTCGTGCGGGCCGACATTCACGCACAGCAGGCTGTGCCTCCAGCTCGACAAAGCCGGCCTTCGAATTCATCGCTTCAAGCAGTTGCGGATTGTCCCGCGCAGATGGCAGAGCTTCCGCCCCGGGAGGATTGATGACGCTGATCTGTCCCCGGGCGCTGTGATGAAGATAGAGGAGCCATGCCGACAGCGCCAGCAACAGCAGGACAGTGCCCCATAGAACCAGCTTCCAACTCGTGCTCATTGCAAGTACCTTGCCTATTGGCCGAACCTATCCCAACCATTACCCTGTTTATCGGCACACGGGCAACGCCACTTCTGCAACTGAATCGATTCCCCGGCGAACATTCCGGCTTGCTTTCCGTGGGGCGGCGTAGTAGAATGTGAAGGTGGCATTCCAGGGACGGGCTGGCTTGGAGCTGAGGAGGGCTCTGCTTCAATTGCGTGGCGAACATTGAGAGGGTGATTGTATGCTCGCACGGTCATTGGCCGGCGGATCAGGACTGGCGGTTGCATTCTGGGTGGCGATCCATGCCTTCAGCCTGACGGCCTGGGGCGCCTATGGCGGAGGCAGCGGCACGCCGGAAGACCCATACCAGGTTCTCACCGCCGGGCAGTTGAACGCGATTGGCGCGCAGCCCCAGGACTGGGACAAGCATTTCAAACTGATGGCCGACATCGACCTGAGCGGCTATCGCGGGACCGAGTTCAACAGGATCGGCACGCCGGACGAGGGGCCGTTCACCGGCACATTCGATGGCAATTATAGGACCGTATCCAACTTCCAGTGGTTATCCGAATGGACCAGGTACCTCGGCCTGTTTGGCTTCGTCGAGGGCGACCAGGCCCGGATCATGAATGTGACACTGATAGCTCCGAGCGTGGCGATAGAGATCGGTCAGTATGTCGGCGCACTGGCAGGGTTTCTGCGCGACGGGACCATCGTGAACTGCCACGTCCGCCGCGGGACGATCTCGGGCGACAACTGCGTCGGCGCCCTCGTGGGCAAGAGGGAGGGGGGCACGATCACGGACTGCACGGCCAATGCCACGGTGCGCGGGGCCAGCCGCGTGGGCGGGCTGGTCGGCTTTAGCTACTGGGGATTGACCGATCGCTGTGATGTGGCCGGCGAGGTGATCGGATACTCCGATTCCGAGTGCTGGGCCGCCGGCGGCCTCATAGGCGAGTGCCAGGAAGGGATCGTGACGAATTGCCACGCCGGCGGCACGGTGGAGGGCCGCAGAGATGTCGGCGGCCTCATCGGCCTGAACGCCACCGTGGATGTGCGCCGCTGCTGGGCCGACGGCATGGTATCCGGAGAGGAGGATGTCGGCGGTCTGATCGGACGAAATGACGGCGGGATCATCAGCGACTGCTATTCCCTGGCCAATACCGCTGGTGGTGTTCTGGTTGGGGGACTGATCGGACTTCATGGACCCTCGTGCACCTGCACGGTGGGCGTGCCGGGCCTTATCGAGCGATGCTACGCGGCCGGACCGGTCATGGGCGCATCGGGCTTCGGTGCCTTGGTGGCCGTCAATGAGAAAAGCCATATCACAGATTCCTTCTGGGATATGGAAGCCACGCGCTGCGAGAGCAGCGGCGGCGGCAGCGCGAAGACGACAGAGCAAATGCAGAGCCTTTCCACGTACACCGGCGCCGGCTGGGATTTCGCCGCAGAGAAACAGAACGGGACCGACGACATCTGGTGTCCGCCTGCGCCTCGGAGCTATCCCCGGCTCGCATGGCAGGGCGTGATGAACGACCTCGACGGCGACGGCAACGTGAACTTCCGCGATTTCGCCATCCTCGCCCGACAGTGGCGGCGAATCGACAACGGTTTCTGGTCCCGCGGCGCCTTCATGGCCGCCGACGGCGCCATCGACTTCGACGATCTCGACGCCCTGACCCAAACCTGGCTCACCGGCGGCAAGTGACGCACGTCGGTCGCCTGAATCGCAGGTTGCTTGTATATCATCTGACCTGATTGCCCTGCATGGGGTCGATAGAAGAGTTGGATTTTTCACGCGGATCGTGCATAATCCGGCAATGGGCGACCCTGATGGGCGTCTACGGCGGCAACACGAACCGAACGCTGGTGTTCGCAGTATTACGAGGGTTCGCATCCGCCGGATGGGCCGGCTCTGGGATGGATTGACTGCAAGGGAGACTGGTTATGCCGATATTCGAATACAAGTGCGATCAATGCGGACATGTGATGGAAGTCCTTCACAAGAGCCGCAACGCCGGGAAAGTCACCTGCGAGAAGTGCGGCGGCTCCAACCTCCGAAAACTCTTCTCCAATTTTGCCGTCGGACAGGGCAAGGCATCCGAGTCGCCCGCCTGTGATTCCTGCTCAGCCCTTCCTGCCTGCGGCGGCGGCTGCCCCGGCGGCATGTGCCCCATGTCCTGAGCGAAGAAGGCGGGTTCGCCTCTTTCGTCGGCGGGGCCCAAACCTTCACTTGCGACCCACCACTGGGAAAGTGATGTCGTCGCGTTGGACCGAGGTCGTCTGCCAGAGGCTGTCGCTGGTGCGTTCCCATTTCAGATCCCTGAAGTCGTTTTCAAAACCTTCAAACAATGACGTGCGTCGCTGTGGTGCGGGTTTTGCTGCCGTGCTTTGTGCCCACACGACGGATAGCGAGTAAAGGTCGCGAGCGTCCACGTGGCCGGAGCGATCCAGATCGCTGCCCGAACACCACGCGGTTCTGTAGTTGCACCGTGCCTGCCAGAACTGCGCAAGGTGGGCAAAATCCGGGAAGGTAATGTGCCCGTCATGATTCATGTCTTCGACGCTCGCCGACCGACGTATGAATATGTCGCCGTCCTCGTCGTCCATGATGTGCACAGTCGCTGCTTTCCCGGCGGCCGTGCTCACCACAGGCTCGGCAAATCCGAGAGTCACGCGGCCATTGCCCTTGGGGTTGTATGCCACCATCCCATATTGGAACAAGCGTGTAACGACGCCGTCCTCCCATACGACACGAGATGCAACAGGTTTTCCCAGTTTGAGGCGCCCCGGCTCGATCTCCTTGTCCCAAAACGCATACCAGTTGTGCAGATGATCCGGAACGGGAAGCGGATTCGGGTCAGAAAACAGACAGTATCCATTGGAATGGGTCAGACTCAGCGTGGTTGTTGCTCGCATCAGGTTCAGATCCCCGCGCGACTGATGAAACCAGGTTTCCAGACAATTGACGCGGGGCTGGAGCAGATGCTCTTCGGCCCACACCAGCGTGTCCGCGACCCTCTGCCAATCCTGGGCCTGGCTCGTGCTGGTTACTTCCATAAACAGTCCGTTGACGTACCTGGCCGTGTTGGGTACTTTCCGATCATTTGAATTGACGATAATCGACGGTGCATAGCCGATTGTGCCGCGGATGATTTTGACGAGATTGAGACGATCATTGTCGTCATTCCACCAGTCCAGGAGGACACCGTCCAGGACCCCGCTCTCGACAGCGGCCTTGCATTGCGCAGCCACGTGCGCCTGAAAGCCGGGGTCCTGGTAATTCAAGAGAAAGTAGCCTCCTTCGGCCCAGCCAGGGAGACGGTTGCCGGCCGCATCCCGTTTCCACCACGGTGAGTCAGCCGGCAGGAAACCGTTCGGGGCATCCCGGTACCGAATTTCCACCAGAAGAACCATGTTGGGATTGCGCGAGAGCAGGCTCTGACGATATGAGAGTCCATTGGCGATGCTTTGCGGAGTGAAAGACTCCCCTAATCCTTCATAGGACGCGTTCCACTGAAGCCTATAGCCGCCGGCCACGTGCCACATCAGGTCGTGCCGTGCCACTGTATCAGTCGGGTCTTCCTTCGGCAGATTATCTGCGCGGTTCCAGGCCTGAAATACGGAGGGAAAGTCGCGATCGGACACGCGCTGCTCAACGGTCTGAGCGCCGCCATCGTTGATGGCCAGACATAGGAGCAGTCCGGCCATACAAACTGCGCCCCGCCTCCAAAAGTTGAATGGAATCGGGGCGACCGACCGCAGCATCTGCACCGACGAGCGAACGGCATGGGAGATCATGTACTGCCCTCCTATTGCGTGCCCTCGTTGAGCCAGATGGCAAACAGCACTCGGTTTTGCATGAAAGAGCTCCTGGGAGATGACTACGGGGTATCGCCGGTCGGGTCTATGATCTTCCTTCGAGCAGGGGATTCGTGGCGCGGCTCTTCATGCGGCGTCGCGGGCGGCTCATTCGCGTCGGGCGTGCGCTCTTGGCGGCGTGAGTTCAGGTCACGCTGTATATCGAGGAGACGGTGTATGGCTGTGCCCGTCGTTTCCTTGCCGCCTTCGAACCCGGCGACGGCGTGAATCAGATCGCAGCACCGTGCCATGCAGGAGATGTTCGCTCGCTGCGATTGTTCGTTGAAGCCGAGGCTGCTGACAATCTCCTGCCGTGCCAGCGGCGTGGTGGTGAGGACAATCGCGGCGAAGCTCAGGATCAGAAAGCCGGCCGCGAAACCCAGCACGCCGGACAGCACGATCTCGAATATCCGCGGGAACGGGATGTTGAACTGCCCGGTCAGGAATACATAGGACAGGCCGTGGAGGAGGGCGAAGCAACCGGCGGCCAGGACGAGCATGCTCAACGCCACGCCGTAAGAGGCCGCCCCGCCCGCCGCAGGGGCAAGGTCCACGATCAGCGGGGCCAGAAAAATCGCCACGTACATCGAGATCAGAACATTGAAGAGCAGGACCCACGTCGCGTAGAAGCCCAGACGCACGGCCAGCCAGACGAACAGGATGCCTGCCAGAATGGCGATCCAGAATACCATGATCTCTACCCTATAACCCTTTTCAATTCCGCCAGACTCGTAATGCCCGCGACGACCTTCTTCAGTCCCTCCTTGCGAAGCCCGGCCAGTCCCTTCTGGCTGCCCTCGGTCCTGAGCATGGCGATGAGGGATTCGCCCCGGGCAATTTCCGCCTTCAAGGCGTCATTGATGATCATCAGATCGCAGACGGCGGTGCGTCCGTGGAATCCCGTCTTTTCGCAGTGCCTGCAGCCGGCCGCCTCGAACACGCTCGAATGATCGATCTTCTTCTTGTTGAACTCGTGAATCTGACTGTCGCTGAGCTGCGCCGGCTTCTTGCATCGGTCGCACAGGCATCGCACCAGCCGTTGCGAGACGATCAGATTCAGGCCCGCCGACAGGAGCAGGGGCGAGACGTGCAGGTCCAGCAGCCGGATCATCGCGGTGGCGTTGCTGTCACAATGAATGGTGGCCAGCACGAGATGGCCGGTCTGGGCCGCTCGCAAGGCGATCTCGGCCGTCTCCTCATCGCGAATCTCGCCCACGCAGATCACATCGGGGTCCTGCCGCAGGACGCTGCGCAGCGTCTTGGCAAAGGTAATGTCCGCTTTGGGATTGATCTCGATCTGGCTGGCCTCGGGCAGCACGGCTTCGATCGGGTCCTCGACGGTGATTACGTTGCGGGTGAAACGATCGACCTCGTTGAGCATGGCATACATCGTAGTGGTCTTGCCGCTCCCGGTGGGTCCGCAGACCAGGATCATGCCGGACGGTTTCCGCAGGGCGCTCTGAACGATCTCGTGCTGTCTCTCCGACAGTCCGACGCCGGCGAGGGTGAACGTTCCGGCGTCCTTGTTCAGCACACGGATGGAGAGCTTTTCGCCATTGAGCGCGCCGGCGCTGGCCACGCGAAACGAGGCGGTGGAGCCTCCTCTGCGGGCCATGAAGCCGCCATCCTGGGGCCTCCTGCGCTCCGAAATATCCATTCCGGCCACCGCCTTGATACTGTTGATGACGGCGCGGCAGGTTGCTGCGTCCAACTCGTTGACGGTCCTGAGCACGCCGTCGATCCGCAGGCGGATGGTGTACGTGGTCTCATTCTTCGGATCGATCAGGATGTCACTGGCCCGGCGGTCGAGCGCGTTGGCGATGGTGGTCTCCGTCAGACTGAGGAACTTGGCATCCTCGTGCTTGGCCTCCCCTCGCCCGTAGATATCATCCAGCGTTCGCCCGGAGGAGTCGAGCAGGCGGATGGCCGAATCATCCTCTTTCGGCTCAGAGCGGGCGGACCGAAGCGTCGTCAGGACCTGCTGAGTCTGTCGCGTCAGGACCTCAAAGAAACCTTCTCTATTTTCCCTGGTTTTCCTCGCCGTATCGATCAGGAACAGCGTCAACAGGAGCACCGGTCCGGTGAGCAGGGTCGCCACATTGGCATAGATTCTGTAATCCTTGGGCACAAGCGGGCTGAAATTCACTCGCTGGACGAGGTACACGCAAAAATAGAACCATGCGACGAGCAGCAGCAATCGAATCGGATTGAATGGCAGGGACACGAGCAACGGGACCGGATATCCCTCCATGCCGCCCGCCAACGGCAGGAGTCTCAACGCGGAAACGACTCCCAGCATCTGCATAGGACCTCTCTTACCGCATACCATCAGAAACGACTCGACTGCGGGACAGAATACCGCACCCGGCAGACTCTGGCAAGCCATAATGAGGAACTTCGGGAGAATCCGGCAGGAAAACGCCTGAACATCAGAGGTCTTTCAGGTCCTCGAGCCCTGAGTCCGACTCATCGAGTCCGAGGAAGCTGTCGGAGGCGTCGAGATCATCGAGACCGTCCGCAGGTTTGTCCCCCGCCGGCTTGGCGGATTTCTTCTGCGGCTTGGCCGCCTGCTGGGCGGGTTTCTTGGGCGGTGCGATCTTTTCGGGTTTGCCATCGATTTGACAGACGAATGTCAGCGGGCCGATGCGGATATAGTCGCCGGCCTTGAGGGGCGCCTGTCCGTCGATTCTCTGACCGTTGACGAAGGTGCCGCACGTGGAGTCGAGATCGCGAATCTCCATGGCCTTGCCGTTCAGACTGAGCTGACAATGCTTACGGGACACGGTGGGCAGGGGGACGTACAGGTCGCACTCGTGGCGGCGGCCGATGACGATCACATTGCTCGTGAGAGGAAAGGTCTTGTGCGACCCGTTCTTCTTGAGAAGCACCAGGTTGATATTCATGTGACCTCTCTCCATACTACCTTCACCGGACATTGCTACAAGACATTATAACAATTCCGCCGTCCCATAACAACAAGGAAATTGTCGGAACCCGGATGTGGCCCGTGGCGTATTCATTATGGCTGCATAACTGCATATTCCACAGGCGCTTATGGTAATTCCCGACGGCAACGGCGGTATTGCCGTATCTGTGGCGCGGACCGCCGCGACGGCAGGATCGCTCGTCTCTCATGCCCGGCAGGACGATACTTGACTTTGTCTGCGCGTCGGCTATATTCGGGGAAATTGCAGGAACAACGTACGGTATTTGGAACCATGTATGGCACAGGTGAAACTTCCGGACGGTAGTACATTAGAGGTTGCCGAGGGCAGCACCGCCGGACAGGTGGCGGAGCAGATCGGGCCGGGGCTGGCGAAAGCCGCCGTGGCGGCCAAGATCAATGGGGAGCTGGCGGATCTGGCCACCCCCATCACGGATAGCCCGCAGGTGCAGATCCTCACGTCCAAGGACAAGCAGGGCCTTGAGGTGATGCGCCATAGCTGTGCCCATGTTCTGGCGGAGGCGATCTGCAGCCTCTGGCCGCAGACCAGGCTCGTGTACGGACCGACGGTCGAGGACGGGTTCTACTACGATATCGATCTGGATGAGCCGATCCGCCCGGAGGATTTCCCCCGCATCGAGAGCAAGATGGCGGAGATCGTCGCCGCCGATAAGCCCGTCATTCGCAGCCAGATGTCGCGCGTGCAAGCCACCGAAAAGCTCAAAGGCGATAAGTACAAGCTCGACAATATCGAGCGGGCCCACGGCGATACCATCAGCTTCTATTCCCACGGCAACGGTTTCGAGGACCTCTGCCGCGGCCCTCACGTACCCAGCACCGGCAAGGTCGGTGCATTCAAGGTGATGTCGGTGGCCGGGGCCTACTGGCACGGCGACCCCACCCAGAAGATGCTGCAACGCGTCTACGGCACCGCTTGGCCGACGAAGAAAGAGCTGGATGAGTACGTGCAACGGCTGGAGGAGGCCAAGCGGCGCGATCACCGCGTGCTGGGCCGGCAGCTCGATCTGTTCAGCTTCAGCGAGATGGGGCCGGGCTTCGCCTTCATGCATCCCAAGGGAATGATCATCTGGAACGAGATGATCGACTTCCTGCGGCAGGTGAACCGCAAGTACGGATACAAGGAGATCAAGACCCCGATTATTCTGAATGAGGAGCTCTGGCATCGCAGCGGCCACTGGGACCATTACAAGGAGAACATGTATTTCACCGAGATCGACGACGTGGGCTACGCCATCAAGCCGATGAATTGTCCCGGCGGCTGCCTGCTCTACAAGACCTCCAAGCACTCCTACCGGGAGCTGCCCCTTCGTATCGCGGAGTTCGGCATGGTGCATCGGCACGAGGCCAGCGGCGTCATGCACGGGCTCTTCCGGGTCCGGCAGTTCACCCAGGACGACGCCCACATTTACTGCACGCCCGGGCAGATCGAGTCGGAGATCATCGGGGTGATCAACCTGATCTTCGAGACGTACCGGGCTTTCGGCTTCACGGACTTCTCCATCGAGCTGTCGACCAAGCCGGAGAAGCACATCGGCTCGGACGAAATCTGGGAGACCGCGACGAACGCGCTGAAGACGGCGCTGGCGCACAAGCAGATCCAGTACAAGATCAATGAAGGCGATGGAGCGTTCTACGGCCCCAAGATCGACTTCCACGTCAAGGATTGCCTCAAGCGATCCTGGCAGGTCGGCACGATTCAGCTTGATTTCTCCATGCCGCAGCGGTTCGGCCTGCTCTACACGGATGAGGACAATACCGAGAAGACGCCCGTGATGATCCACCGGGCGGTCCTCGGCTCCCTGGAGCGGTTCATGGGCATTCTGATCGAGCAGTACGCCGGCGCGATGCCCGTCTGGCTCTCGCCGGAACAGGCGAGGGTGATGCCGATCAGCGACAAGACCAACGCCTACGCACAGGCCGTGCAGAAGCGGCTGGACGAAGCCGGCCTGCGGTGTGCCGCCGATTTGTCCGATGAGAAAATCGGGGCCAAAATCGCCAAGGCACACGCGGAAAAAACGCCCTACATGCTCGTCGTCGGACCGAAAGAGACTGAATCTAACACAATCAATGTTAGATTCCGCGGCGGCAACCAGAACAAGACCGTGTCCGTGGACGAATTTCTTGCAGCGGCGAAGCGGAAAATTGCCGAGAAAGACGTCAATACGGCATTTTGACGTGACAAAAACTGCCAACTATGTGATAGACTGAGCGGCAATTGCGGCTGCAGTCGACGAGAAACAGGGTTCTTTAGAAAGGTAAGGTGGTATACAATCGAGAAAAGGGGTCTACGCATCAATGGGGCGATCAGGGTCGATACAGTTCGGCTGGTTGACGAAGGAAACAACCAAGTCGGTGTCGTGAGCAAGGACGACGCTCTCGGCAGGGCCCGGGATGTTGGTTTGGACCTTGTCGAGGTTGCGCCGACGAGCGAGCCGCCGGTCTGTCGCATCATGGATTACGGCAAGTGGCTGTACCAGCAGAAGCGGCGGGTGCGCGACTCGCACAAGAAGGCCCACCATGTAGCCACGCTCAAGGAAATCCGACTTCGACCCGAGACGGACAAGCACGACCTGGAGATCAAGAGCAGGCACGCTCGCGAGTTCCTGGAGAAAGGGCATAAGGTCCAGTTCACCCTCTTTTTCCGGGGCCGCCAGATGCTCCATAAAGAGCTGGGTACCGAGATGCTTGCCCAGATCACCAAGGGCCTGGAGGATGTGTCCAAGGTGGAGCAGTCCCCGAGAATGGCGGGGCGCCGCATGACGCTGACGCTGATTCCGAAGTAGCGTCGCACACAGGTGGCTATTCGGTACTCCGCGATAACGGAGTGCTGACGCGGAGCGGTCTGGTTGTCCAAGGCATCGGGAAATCCGTCGTGTCTTTTTTTCGCGAAATTTCTCTGTCCCTATTGACGGGACGGGTCGGGGAACGTATACTCCGGGTTTCGTTTGTGCCAAGCGGTTTACGTCTGAATGTTGAGAAGGTTGAGGACCGATGCCCAAGCAAAAAAGGCATAAAGGACTTGCCAAGCGAATGAAAGTGACCGGTCGCGGCAAGTTGAAGCACCGGCGTGCCGGCGCCAGCCATTTGATGAGCGTCAAGAACGCCAAGCGGCGTCGCCACATCCGGACGACCGCCGTGGTGCGCGGGGGCAAGGCCAAGGCCATGAAAGCCGCGCTTCTGGCCGGGTGAGTTCTTCGGGCCGCCCGCGGGAATTCTGAATGCTTGCTTCTCGGCATCCATCAGCTGCCGCAGCAAGCTCAACGGGTATGATTTCAAAGGAAAGCTGATATGCCGAGAGTAAGAAAAGGGGCGGCAGTACGCCGAGCCAAGAAACGCGTCCTGAAGGAAGCCAGAGGCTTTCGCGGCGCCAGACGCAACCAGTGGCGCACGGCCACCGAGTCCGTCCGGCGCGCGGAAGTCAACGCCCGCAAGGGCCGCAAGGTCAAGAAACGCGAGTACCGGGGCCTCTGGATTCTCCGCGTCAACATCGCCTGCAAGCAAAGAGGCCTGCGTTACAGCGAGTTCATCAATGGCTGCAAAAAGGCCCAAATCGGGCTGAATCGCAAGATGCTCAGCGAGATCGCGATCGCCGATCCCGCGCACTTCGACGCCATCGTGGGGGTGGCCAAAGCAGCCCTGGCGTAAACCATGCTCGAACAGTTGGAACAAGCTCGCATACAGGCTTTGGACGAGCTGGCCAGGGTCCAGGACCTCAAGGCCCTCGAGGATTTTCGTATCAAGTACCTCGGCCGCAAGGGCCTGATCATGCAGATGCTCAGTGACATCGGCCGGCTGCCTGCCGAGGAGAAACCGCGGGCCGGCCAACTTGCCAACAAGGCCCGCAACGAAGTCACGGCGGCGTTCGAGGAGCGAAAGCGGGTCCTGGAAGAATCCCGGAAGCGGACCCGCGAGTTCATCGACGTGACGCTGCCGGGGATTCCCCTCCAGATTGGCAAGGCCCACGTCATCACGCAGACGATCAGCGAGTTGCTGGACATCTTCGGCCGGATGGGCTTCGGCGTCGCCTATGGCCCCGAGGTCGAGGACGAGTGGCACAACTTCGTCGCACTGAATATCCCGCCCGAGCATCCGGCGAGAGACTCCCTCGACAACTTCTACATCGAAGACAACATCCTGCTTCGCAGTCAGACCTCCACGATCCAGATTCGCGTGATGGAGAACACGAAGCCTCCGATCCGTGTCGTCGCGCCGGGCCGTGTCTATCGTCCCGACACGGTCGATGCGACCCACATGTACATGTTCCATCAGCTCGAAGCGCTCGTGGTGGACGAGGGCGTGACGATGGTGGACATGAAGACCACGATCGAGCAGTTCATCCACGTTTTCTTCGGCGCCGACACGCAGTGGCGGTTCCGGCCGAGCTTCTTCCCATTCACCGAGCCCAGCGCCGAGGTCGATCTGCTCCTGACGGACAAGAGCGGCCGGCAGCGATGGGTGGAAATGGGCGGCTGCGGCATGGTCGATCCCAACGTCTTCGACGCCGTCGGCATCGACAGCGAGAAGTACACCGGCTGGGCCTTCGGCTTCGGCATCGAGCGGCTCGCCATGCGCAAATACGAAATCCCCGACATCCGCTGGCTCACCGAAAACGACCTGCGCTTCCTCAAGCAGTTCTGACGTTTCTTGTGCATTGCGATAAGCAGGGTGCTCTCTCTCAAACGTGGTCCCCGTCCGCGAGAGTGAGCCCTCAATGTCTCTCCATCACGTTCTACCCAGGTGCCCCAGCGCACCGTCCGACGGGACGCTTGACTACCATCATGCCGATGGCGAATGGACCAAACCATCGGCAAGCAGGCGCTTGCCGATGCCACCCAAGGCCTGATAGCGTGCTGCGCAAAACTCATGCGTAATCGGTACGATTTCCTCGTTGGCGGTGCAAGCCGGAGGGGGCAAGTTGCCGATGGTTCCCGTGTGAATGGGGGTTGTGCATCGCCTCGATGTGTACGAGACCCGCACGGATTATTGATTATCGGTCGGCGGGCGAAATCGGTTGACCGGAGCGGGCGAATTTGCGATGATGTTGCACCCCCGTCGCTGGCGGTTTTGCGGTCGCAAGGGTGGTTTGTTTGTGGAGAAGCTCGTACGCGAGGGCAAAGGTGTACTTGAGAGCAGCAAGTATAAATATAGATGATTCCGTTCTGGTCCGGCAGTCGCAGGGGGGCGACGTTACGGCCATGGAGCGGCTGATCATCAAGTATCAGAACCGCATTTTCAACGTCGTGCTCAAAATGTGCGGGAACTCCGACGATGCCGCGGAACTAACCCAAGAGACGTTTGTCAAAGTGATTGAGAGCATAGAGAAGTTCAAAGGAAGGAGCAGCTTTTACACCTGGCTGTTCAGGATCGCTGTCAACCTGACCTTGAACTATTGCCAGCGGCAGGCGCGCACGGCGACGCGGTCGCTGGATGCTGAAAATACGGAGCCCGACGGCACGGCGGACCAGTTGCTCAGGGATGTCCTGAGTGACGACCGCGCGGTCGATCCGGCGATGGTGGCGCAAAGCCGCGAGCTTTGCGGCCTGGCTATGGACGCGCTGTTGAAACTTGAAGAGCCCCAGAGGGCCGTTGTTGTCCTGCGCGATATTGAGGGCATGAATTACACCGAGATTGCCGACGTCCTCAATATCGAGCTCGGGACCGTTCGGAGCAGGCTCAGTCGCGCCCGGGGCAATCTGAGAGAGATTTTGGAGGCCATGGTCAATGAAGGCGAATCCAAACATCGATGAACTGCTTTGCAGCTTCGTTGACGGAGAGCTCTCTGCCCGGCAGCAAACCGAGGTGCAGCGTTTGGCCTCTCGGGACCCGGAGGTCGGCCGGCGTCTGAGACAGCTTCGAAACTGCAGGACACTGATCGGCGCTCTGCCCCGGGCGGAGGCCCCCGGCGAGCTGCTGGAGCAGATCAAGCTGGCCGTAGAGAGAAAGACGCTGCTGGAGGAGCAGCCGGTCTCCGGCGTCAGCACGGCCGGGGTGATCCACCTGATGGCTCGCCGACTCGTGGCGGCTGCCGCCATGATCGCGTTGCTGGGGGTCCTCGGCTTCGTGGTATACCAGATCGTGGCTCCCATTGCGGATACCGGCGTTCAGCCTGTAGCCCATATTGACAAACCGTCGCGGATGGAGCCGGCCCGGCCCGGCGCTCCGACCGTGGTCGCCGATTCGGGCTTGTCCGGACGGCTGGAGATTCGGACCGGTACCGTCGCGCAGGCGGACGCGGTTCTCAAGCGGGCCGTCGAGCAGAACGGCCTGTCGGCTCTCGTGGCGTCGGACGACGCGGCCGGGACCAGAACCTATAAGCTGGTCAGCAGCCGGCAGGGGGTGGGCCGCCTGATCGCAAGCTTGCAGAGCATCTGGCAGAGCTTCGACGGCGTAACGCTCCAGATCGAGGGGCCGGAGCAGTTTGCGGCTTCGGTCACTGTCCATGCTGTCACGCCGGAGCAGGCGGCGAGCATCGTCGCAAGCCAAAACACAGCGGCCTCTATCGAAACCGCACGGAATTACGCCGTCATCAACGCCATGGCCCGGCGCACGCCCGGCCGGGACATTCTGAGGATGGTCAGCAATGATGCCGCCAGCGTGCGGGACCTGGTAACCATCGATGAAAACGTCCGGATCACCAAGACACAGGCAGAAACGACCCTCACTCCGCCGCAAGGCGAGCCCAACGTGAGTTTGACAATCGTCCTCCTTCACACAAGATGACCGGGGTTGCGCACGGATGCGCTTTTTGACCTTCTTCGCAGGGGAGTAAGGGAATGCTCGAAATCCACAACTGCTGCCTGGTCGTCGTTGACGTGCAGGGCAAGCTGGCCCAGCTCATGATCGACAAGGACGCTCTCTTCAAGAACATCCAGATTCTCATCCAGGCAGCGAAGATCCTCGAAATTCCCAGCCTGTGGTGCCAGCAGGTGCCCGATGCCCTGGGGCCGACCCTCCCGGAGATCGCCGGGCTCTTGACGGGGATTGAGCCGGTCAACAAGGCGACTTTCAGTTGCTGCGGCGAGGAGAAGTTCAATGCGGAGCTCAACTCGCTGGCTAAAGAGCAAGTCCTGCTCTGCGGCATCGAGACCCATGTCTGTATCTACCAGACGGCAATGGACCTGATGGAAGGGGGCCTGGAGGTCACGGTCGTCGCCGACGCCGTCTCCTCCAGAACCGAGCAAAACCGCCAGACAGCCTTGGCACGCCTGGCCGCCGAAGGCGCCCACGTCAGCAGCACCGAAATGGCCCTCTTCGAGTTGCTCAAGACCGCCAGACACCCCCGATTCAGAGAAATCGCCAAGCTTGTCAAGTAGTTATCCCCATCCATTGAGACTCCTGCCTCAGTAATTTGCTCATTGCGGCCAGGTAGGGGAAAAAGGTAGAATAGAAAAAGGGGTCATCCATATAGGGTTCTTGTCAAGTACAAAAATACTCTCCCTGAACCGAAATCTTTACGCCTCTGCCGAGTCGGCGCTTCGGTCTGGGGATG